>Ga0153996_1000060_pt1 | contig 67713 bp, 90 predicted proteins | sample TSNC080MetaG_FD_104728 | JGI IMG/M metagenome (GOLD analysis project Ga0153996, IMG submission 104728) | Attine ant fungus gardens microbial communities from North Carolina, USA - TSNC080 MetaG | ecosystem: Host-associated > Fungi > Mycelium > Unclassified | place: USA: North Carolina, Lumber... | reverse complement strand
GTCAGAGTTATTCTTTAGCACATGGAAAGAAGATGGCCGCTTTAAGCTATATCCCAAAGGTGGTATTCTACCATGCCATACAGCCCTTGCAGCATCTTTGCTCTGTAATTTGGGGTATCAATCAGAAGTATTCAAACCCATTTCCAACGCTTTCTATTTTAGATTCGTTCCGGTTTAGTCATTCTTAATGCGGAACCATCGCTTGACAAAGTGGTAGAATTTTTATTATAATCATTGGGTAATCAGAAAACCCATAGGCCCCTGCCATTATGGAATGGGTACATTGTTTATGCAAGTAGAGTATCTTTTTAAAGAATATAACCTGTTTCCATATGTTTATGTCCTATCGTTCTACGACCGGGCGAAGGATGACAAGCGGTTTTTGGAAGCCTTCGAAGCATTGAAATCCAAACTCGTAGACGGAATGATTATTATTGAGCGCGTCGTACCCAAACTGGCAAAGCTCTCCTTCTGTAAAAAGGGTGAACCGAGTGCCCTGGGCACAAAGCGCTATCATGAGATATTAGGGACCTTGGCTTAAAGGAATAGCAATATAAAGTCGTCTTGGAGGTGAAACCATGTATCAACCATCTGTTGACTGGAATCCAAAACAAAGCAGGCTCAGGGAAATCATTCGAAAGCCTAATTGCTTTGATGAAGCTATAAATCTTTGCGTTGAATTACATGCTTTTGCTCATCAATCCAGAATGTCGAGCAGCACAAACAGGACCTTGGCCGATGAGGTATGCGAGGATTTGCGTGATATAGACTATTGCCACATGCCCACCGCAAAAGATGTGACAATAGCGTGGAACCTATGGCATATCTCACGTATTGAGGATATTACCATGAACCTTTTGGTTGGTGATGGAAAGCAGGTACTTGATGGTACATGGCTGGATAAGCTGGGAACGGAGACAACCGATACGGGCAATGCCATGACGGACGATGAAATCATCGCATTAAGCGAGGAATTGAATAAAACCAAGCTGCTTGATTATCGCCGCGCTGTTGGGATGAGGAGTCGTGAGATTCTGTCCTCTTTGCAGCCGACAGATATGAAGCGCAAATTTCCCAAAGAACGTGTAGAGCAAATTATGCTGCAAGGCTGCTTAACCGAGCATCCCCAGTCCATATGGCTAAAAGATTTTTGGGGCAAAAAGGATGTCGCAGGAATTTTATTGCTGCCCCTTACCCGCCATCAGGCAGGGCATCTGAACGATTGCCTAAAGCTGAAAAAGAAATGCGCAAGCATAACCTTCTGATTACAAGAGGAATTATCCTGTGATTCCTCGCCGTTTCACGAAAGAGGATAACTTATGTCTGATATTGATTTTTATATTATCCAATTTGCCCCTGAAGTACAGCACAGACTTATGAGAATACGCTCTATTGCACTTGATGCCTTTCCGGACCACGAAGAAAAAAATATCATGGTATTCCTACATTCACAGTTAGCTGAAGATTGAAAGGATTGTATACATGGAAACTATTATTGCAATTAACAGCAGACGCAGTATAAGGAAATACCAAACTACGCTGATACCGCATGATGATATTGAGAAAATCAATCTTGCCGGTATGCAAGCGCCATCAGCTAAAAACAGACAACCGTGGAGATTTATTGTTGTCGAGGGAAACGCCAAAACAGATATGCTCAATGCCATGAATAAAGGGCTTGAACGGGAAACCCTTATGCCAAAACTACCAGAAAGCGCAAGGTATATATCTGGCGCAAAAATACCATATCCATCATGGAGCAAGCTCCCTTTTTTTATATGACCACTAGGCAGGACACTAACATTTTATCTATAATTAACTATTCGTCCACTATATCACCATAAATACCTGAATAGCCACTTATGTGTATATACTCTCTGTTAATCTCTATGAACATCTTATCGTCATTGTATTCTTCCACAAGGCGTTTCAGCTCTAAATAAATGTTATCTCCAATTGAAGTGTCAAAGAGTTCAGATTCACTAAGCCCATCAACATAAAGCTGTATGCCCTCAATTATTGCGGAAAAACGCTTTTCTCTCTCGGCGATTGTCAGGCCTGTTTCATCAGTAATATTGTAGACTAGCTCATAATTGGCATCAAATACATATTCGTCCTCATATATGCTTGCATCACTTGACACGAATGGTACTTCGTCTCCACCCATTTCACTTGCATATAGCTCACTGTTGGAATGTGCAAGAATACCAGACATGAATTGATACATCGGATCGTTTATTGCCTGACTAAACTCATCATCATTAACCGTGTCGTATCCTGCATTCTTGAAAATTTCATCAAGAACATCAGCCATCAGCTGATAGATATTTGTTCCTGCGGTCTCTGCCATAGAGACTAAGGTTGCATTATACTCCGCAATCGACATCGATGTATCCAGTTTTCCCATTTCCACAATCAGCTTATAATTATCTGATTTTCCGGTTATGTCAATGCCATCGTAGGATACGTTGCGTGTTGATGGATTTTCATTGTTATTAATGGCGGCATTTGCCGCAAAAGCAAAGCCTGTTCCCAGAGTAATAAGCAGTACACCACAAATTACCGCAATACCCGCTCTTTTTTTGCCTGTATCCATAATGGAAAAAATCCTTTTCTTCATACCTTTTTTACCTCCATAGAAATTAGTTGATAAGGCTGTTTTCAGCTTTGATTGATACTTGACAATGCCAATAATCGTTTCACTGTAATGTTGGCGTGTATCTACGTCTGCACTTCTTACTATTTCAGCATCACAGGAAAATTCACATTGCACATCAATTGCTTTTGCCATTAGATAGACGATAGGGTTAAACCAATGTACGGCGGTAGCAATCAGCACTAAGCACTTGTACCATAGGTCTTTCCGCTTATAGTGAACAAGCTCATGCTTGAGAATAAAGCGGAGTTCATCTTGTGCAAACTCTGTCTTTGGTAACAATATACGGGGATTTGCAAAAGCAATCATCATGGGGCTGCCAACGCTAGAACATAATTCAAGGCTTATCTGCTTTGATATTCCCATTTCTGTTTTCAGGCTTTGCAACAAGGTTAATGTCTGTTTGTCTTTAGTGCTTTCGCTCCAACGTCTTGCCATTTTCGTAAATCTATAATGCTTTATTGAATGATAGGCAAGAAAAATAATTACCCCAGCCACCCATACTACCGCCACAATCTGCCACCATGAAATACTCGATGTGGCGGGAGAAAGTGTGGCATTTCCAATGGGTATAGTGAGAGGTATCCCATTTCCTATCTGAATGACCGGCGTGGTTGTTTCACTCAATACATCTACTTTGACAAAGGCATTATCAAATTGCGGACGGAAAGGGATTATCAACCCAATCACAATAACTAGCCATGCGTAATAACGTCCTTTTTCTGAATAACGCTTTGCCAAAAGTGGCGTGACCAACATATAAAGAAGCGCAAGCGCCGACATGATGACAGAACAGATCAGCAGTGTAATCACAAAACTTTGCATACTTAACCCCTCCGCTCTTTCGCCCACCGAAGCAATTCGTCAATATCCTCGTCAGTCAATGCTTTATCGTCATACAAGGTATTCACAAGATTAAGGAACGAATTGTTATGATACTGCTTCATAAAATTACCTGTCTCAAACCTTAGGTAATCTTCACGGCTCACAAGCGAGAAATAGGTACGCTCCTTTCCGTGTTTTTCTGAACGCAGATAACCGCGCTCAACCAGCCGGAGCATGAGTGAAACAACAGTCTGTATTTTCCATTCCTTTTCATTTCCCAGTTGCTCCATGATAATAGTTGTGGTGATAGGCGGCTCATGCGCCCATACGACTTTCATAATGTCAAACTCCGCGTCCGGCAGTTTTTTCATTTTATCCATATCATCAACTCCTTTTTAAGACAATTGCCTTTCATGTATATATTACACCTGTCTTAAATACCTGTCAATATGATTATCAAATTTTGTTAGAAAAAGGTTCTTTAGAAAAAAAGCTGGGCTTGCATATATAATATAAGACCTGTGATCCCAACTATTCAGCTACTCAACAATCTAACGTAGCGGTCTATAAGTTGTCAAGTAAAAGTTCTCACTTTGGATCATATAATAATGGACACTTTATTCACTAGCCCTAATATGATTTTATGCGATATGATCTACCTGTTATGGTTACAACGGTAGCATGGTGAAGAACACGATCAAGGATTGCATTCGCTACTACCACCCGGTTGTTGATTCCTTCAACTAGTTCGTGAAGCTGCGAGTAGCCTAGTGTTCCACTATAAGCACGGATCTCATCGAGAATCTTCATTGGTGCTTTGACCTTTGCTTTTTTACGTAAAGAGTTTGCTTATGTAAAGAAATTTGGGCTCAGCCCAGTAAATTTAATGAACTGAGTTTTGATTTCTTACGTAATAATTACCGCTTGTTGAAATTTTTTAACCAGTTTTTCAAATCACCATCATTGTCCCGTTGTGCTTCTTCCGGCGGTACGATTTCTTTACTTGCCGCTTCAATTGCTTTTCTTTTGAGTTGTGCATCTGTGCGTGCATAATGCTTATGACAAGCTTTCCATAAGATTTATGCTTATGCGGATACAGAAATGAAACGTGCCGTTATCCGCAAAGCCGACCCCGATAACCTCGCCATACAAGAACCGGCAATTTGGAGGAGATGATGAGATGGTTAGGAAGCTATACGGCTTGAAGTAATTGCACTTTTGTTATCCCGAAGATTTTATTGACGATACGCAATTTCTAAGACATTTATTATTGATCTTCGGGATAACATTTTCTTCGGGTTATGATTAATGGTGGTACAGACAAAAAAATCTCTCTGGTGCTGCGGAGCACCACTACTCCACGATGAGTATTGAAGATATTTGCAATCTCGACGTATCAGAAATAGCAGGCGATAACTGCGTGCTGTTTCTATGGGCAACCTTCCCCAATCTGCCGGAGGCTTTGCGGGTCATACAGGCATAGGGATTTGAAGCCGGAGGAAGCAAAGGAAAAAATCATAGAGCTGATGGGCGGCCTGCCCCGTGTGGAACTCTTTGCTCGTGAAAAAACGGAGGGTTGGGATGTCTGGAGAAATGAAGTGGAGAAAAGCGTACCTTTCAGCATATAGCCAAAGGGTACGCTTTTGTGTGTAGTATATTTCTTTTCTCGGCTGGTGAAAAAAGGCTTGTCGCTATGTTGAACGCTTATTTTTTTACATTTCTATTAATGATAGCATTACTCATTTGTTTTCATAAAACCTTAAGTACAAATTTGCCAACAATGCCTATCAATGTTCCTAATACGACCGACATCACGGCAATCGGTGCGACTCCTTTTATCCCGTCTTTTGCAACAATAATAATCACAGGCAGCGCCAGCAACAGCGTAATAACGCCGCCTTTTAACCACCAAGGCATTCCAAACAAATTCGTATTATAAACGATGAATGGAATAATCAGATAAAACACAAATGCCGATATGATAGCAGACTTATCCAGTTTCATTTTAAGCATCGGCAGTATATCAATCGTTCCAAAAACAGCGCCGGTAAGCAGCGTAAGTAAAAATATATTCATAATCCTTTTTCCTCCTGATATTTCGTATTGCAAGCCTTGCAAACAATCTCATATTTGTAAGTGTCAAGATTTTTCGTCAAAACCGTAACCAACGGGGATTCATCCACAGAACAGCACAGCCTGTTTTTCAACGTGACTAAAGACTGTCCGGCTGTTTGTGCCGTGTCATCCTCAAACGCAATATCCACGCTGCCGTGATTTCCGCAGTTGCATTGGTATTCCAATTTGAAAATGTCATATGTGACATAGCAAAGATAGCCGATGGTATTGTTACAACCCTCGCAATACACCCAGCCGCCGTAGGCATTGGCAAGCCGTGTGTTTTCCAGTTCTTTATGTTTTGGTGTTCTTGCCATATATACCTCCTTTTACGCCTGCTGAATGGTCGCTATATTCTCCGAGCAAAGGAGCTTTTGCAGAAAATCTCTGACATCTTGAGGGGAACGATATTTCGGCAACTGTGCGAAAATAAGCGACTGCGTATCTAATTCCTCCATTGCTTGCGTGTACTCCGATATAACGGCTTCATCTGATTGCTCCAGACGCGAGTATTCAAGATTGGCGGGATTCAGCCGACGGCTTTGTATGGCGTAACCAATCCGCTTTTTGCAATCGCACTTCTCTGATGAGGCCAACCCGCAATATTCCTTGAGAAACTCGGACATCTTCTGCCGGATACGGGAAAGGCGCTGCCGATACGCTTCCGGCGTAATACCTAAGATTTCGCCGCATACCTTGCTGTCTACCTTAAACATGATACCCAGCACATAGATTAGGCGGCTTTTCGGGTCAAAGCATTGGAGCATGACGTTGGTGCAGGACATTTTCAGTTCCTGCGTCAGCATATTTTCGTCCACGCCGCCCGTCATATCAAGGTTGCTTTCTAAAAACCCACCCTCAATATCAGCGCCATAAAACTCAAAGCTGAGAGGCGGCATTTTAGCGAACATGGATTTTTTGTAATTGAGCAAGTGATTGGACGCTATGCGGTACACCCAAGTAGAAAAGGCGCTTTCCTTTTTGAACGATGATAACCCCGTAATGATTCGGATATAAATTTCCTGCGAAGCGTCCTCTGCGTCGTGCGGGCTGCCGAGCATCCGCAGGGAAAGGTTGTAAACCATGTCCTGTACACCAATCAGCAATTCCTCTAAAGCCTGCCTGTCGCCGCTAATTGCGCAATCTACTAAATTAAATTGTTCTGTTTGCATTTTGGCAAATTTCCTCCTTTGATTTAGGTTTCATTTAATTAGACAACGTAAGGAGACGGGTTGTGACAGGAAAATAGTATTAAAAAAATATTTTGTAAATTTGTGCTTATTAGATTATATAAATTCGGCTTGTAATCAAACCATTACATATGACCGTTTAATAACTGATATTAGGCGGTTATATTTCTTTGCCTGTGTCGTTGAGGGTGAATATGCCCTCAAAAGAAGCATTACAGGCTTTTGCTATTTGGTGTAAATCACTTTCGGTGAGATTATCACGTTTTAATTTCATGGTTACATTTTGCCGTGTAGTTTTTGGCTCTATCTTATCGGCTAAATCTGAAATTGTCATATTTCTTGCCGCAAGACTTGATTACTGAAATGTTACGGGACAATGACCTACCCTGCAATGAGATTTACAAGCGATTGCTTGAGCATGGTATCAGCAATCGTACGGTGCAGAATGCCAAACAGAAAGGGAGTCCAGCGGGAACGGCTGGCACACCACTAATAGAGTTAGTGTAGTATGTTACACCCTTTTCGGCGGCTGTGCGGAAAAATCAGTCTTGCCGGAGGGCAAGGGTGTTTAAAAAGCCTGCCATTTGCAAAGAACGCAAAATCAAGAGCGCAGTCTTAGACACCTTGCGTTGTTGCGTTCTTCATTGAAACCACAGAAAGGAAAATGAATTATGCCATATGCAATATTACGCTTTGCAAAACGCAAGGCTGGCGGCGTAACCGCCAATTATGCTCATAACGAGCGAAAAAAAGAAGTCTACAAGAGCAACCCCGACATTGACATCGAGCGAATACCACTAAATTATCATCTTGCCGAGCCACAGCAGACCTACAAGAATGAGGTAAACCGCATTATTACGGCGGCTGGATGCAAAGCACGAAGCAATAGCACGGTCATGGTAGAAACGCTTATCACGGCAAGTCCCGAATTTATGAATGACCTGCCAAAAAAAGAACAGCAAGAGTTTTTCAACCGTGCCTTTGATTTCATGGCTGAAAAGATAGGTAAAGAAAATATCATATCCGCCGTGGTGCATATGGACGAGAAAACGCCCCATATGCACCTTTCTTTTTGCCCGATTACACCCGACAAACGGTTATCCGCAAAGGATATTTTGGGTAATCAGAAAAAGCTGTCAAATTGGCAGGCTGAATTTCACGCCTGTATGTCTGCCCGTTGGAACGTGCTGGAGCGTGGGTTGTCCTCAATGGAAACAGGGCGAAAGCATATCCCTTTATGGCTGTTTAAGACGGCTACAAGGCTGGATAAACAGTTTGACGTACAAACCGCCCTATCTGATATTAATGCCTTTAACGCAGGAAAAAGGCGTGATAAGGCTCTCAATTTGCTTGCAAAGTGGTTGCCGCAAGCCGAAAAATTCACGGCGCAAATCAAAAAGGTAGACGGTTATATTAAAACGCTTGAACAGGCTGAAAAAGAAACACAGAAGCGAATTAAAGCGGTTGAGGGCAAGGGTGATGAGCGTGTGCGGACGGTGCAGAACACCATGCAGAAAACCATTGACAGTAAAGATAATCAGCTTGCCGAAAAAGACAAGGAAATCCTTGCCGCACAGCGTGAAGCCTTTAACGCCGCCGACCAGCTGCGCCGACAAATGAATCAAGTTGAATCCCTTATCGGTAGATTGCCTCTTGCCATGCGTGAGCGAATTTACGAGGAACGGCAGAAAATGGCTGACAGAGCCAAATCACAGAAAGAAAGAGGGCGTTAAGTTATGGGTATTGAAAGTGAAGCGGCTGAAGAAATGGTATCAGCAGTTACGGTGTGCTTCGGCAGAGCATAGATGTTCATTATCGTTTTGTGGGGCTTATCAGCGACACCGACTATCCGGCAAAGGTATTGCAAAGCGGCGCACAGCAACGCTGGGCAAAAGAAAGGAGCAGTCAAAATGAAAGAACTGGCACAGCATTATACCAATGAGCAGACAGGCATATCCTATACCCTTGTGGGTGATTATTACTTGCCCGACTTTGCCCTTGCTGTGGAATCAGAGCCACAAAAAGAATACGAAATCGGCAAATATGGGCGTATGCGCTTGAACTACCTCAAAAAGCACCGCCGCACGCTGTATGTTAATCTGTTGACTTCCGGCGAACTCTCTGAACATCTCCACGAGGTAGACCAAAGGGCAAGGCGGCAAGTTGAGGGCATTGTTAAGCATTTTGCCGAAGTAGACGGCACAAATGAAAAGCTAAAGGCTGAAAATCAAATGCGGTGGGTCATGCTTTCAAAAGAATAACAAAAATTTTATTGTAACAGACAGCTATTCAGAGGCAGTATTGTTGATTTTCTTTTTTAGTTAGTTATAAAACAATATTGAAAGGATTTTTGATTTTAATGCCAAAAGGTGTGCCGAACAATGCGGATATATTGAAACGAGCATCATTCCGAAATTCTCCCTCTGCTCGGATGGTGTTGCATGGTAATATTGGAAGTAATTCCTCTTTCACGCCTGTCTGCAGGAGTCTGGTGGAAAAGGAAGTGAACCGATGCAGGCTTCCGAATGTCGCTTAGGATATGACTTGGATTTGACTGCATTGCAACCTTGATTTATTCAAAAATGGGTGCTATAATAAATCTAAATTATTTCTGGCGGTGATAGTTATGCTTAAATTCAAAACCAAGTGCAACGATGCTTGGCTCCATGCAAAGCCAGTACAATGAGCGACATTTGCATGGAGTAATTTAGGTCGCTAATTAAATATTGCTGGCTTTGCTACTTGACTTTTATAATCAAGGAGGAAGCCTGCATGAAATATGTCAATGCGAATGCAGTTCTCCCTGATGCGTTAGTCGAGGAGCTACAAAAGTACGTTCAAGCGGGGTACATATACATTCCTGCGAAAGACGAACAGCATAAAACTTGGGGCGAATTGTCTGGTTATCGGGTGGAACTTGCTAAACGTAATGCGGTTATTATTGCTGAATACCATAATGGTACTTCTATTGAAGAACTTGCAGACCGCTATTATCTTTCGATATATACTATAAGAAAAATAATTTATCAAAAATGATATATGAAAGGGTTGCTTAAAAAGCAGCCCTTTTTTAATACCAAATAACACTGTATCATTTAGTGTATTGAGCACGTTCTTTTTCACGGGTATCATAATTATGTACAGGAATTTAAGGAGGCAGAGTATTTCGATTGCTATGAAGCAGAAAGCATTTTACTTGATATAATTGAGCGTATGCAAATTGATATTGATTTGTTGGAAAGCCCGCTTGCCAAATTGTCTGGTGGGCAGAAATCAAAAATAGCATTTGCACAAGTTTTGTATTCAAAGTCTGAAATTCTGCTTTTAGACGAGCCGACAAACCATTTAGATGCAAGCACAAAAGATTTTGTAACGACCTATTTGAAGAACTATAAGGGAATGGTAATGATTATCAGTCATGATATAGCTTTTCTCAATCAGATTATAAACAAAACCTTATTTATAAATAAGGTTACACACAAAATTTCCGTGTACGATGGTAATTATTATACTTACAAAAAGAAATATGCAGAAGAACAGCGTTTGTGTGAACGTTTGATTGTTCAGCAAGAAAAAGAAATCAAGGAATTGGCTGATTTTGTGCAACGGGCAAAACAAGCAACTCAAACAAACCATGCTATCAAACGCATGGGACAAGAACGAGCCTTGCGTTTGGAAAAGAAACGAAGCAAACTGCAAAGCCGTGATAGAGTTGTTGACACCGAGGGCTATACCAAATGGCGATTACGCTCTGTTTTAAGCAATTTTCTTTTTTATGAAGAAGATGTCAACAAAAAGGTTGGTATTTTATCTCCTGGTGAAAAAGCTCGCATTGCGTTGTGTAAAGTCTTGTTGCAAAAGGCAAATCTTCTGATTCTTGACGAGCCGACAAACCACCTTGACCCAGAAACACAAGCTATAATCGGTGGCAACTTTAATCTTTTTGAAGGTACAATAATAGTTGTCAGTCACAACCCGTCTTTTGTTGAGCAAATCGGTATTAATCGTATGTTAATATTACCGTCGGGTAGAATTGAATATTATTCGCATGAATTGTTGGAATACTATTATGAACTAAATACGATAGATGATGAATTCACACCCTAATCATTTGTTCCTGTTGGATTGCGTAAGAAAATTATAACAAATGTGACTGTATTATTTAGTGTATTGAAAATGCCCTTTTTCACGAGTATTATAATTATAAACAAGAAGCGAGGAAGTTTATATAAAACCATATAAATTTGCTTCCAATTTAATGAACTAAGGAGGATTTCAAAATGGCTACATCCGAAAAAATATATCCCCGAATGGGCGATAATCAGACTATCTATCTGAAAAATGCAATTACCAATCCCAATATTGAAGTTGGGGATTATACAATGTATAACGATTTTGTCAATGACCCTATGGGATTCGAGAAAAACAATGTTTTATACCACTATCCCATAAATCACGACCGCCTTATAATAGGGAAATTCTGTTCTATTGCTTGCGGATCAAAGTTTCTCTTTAACAGTGCAAACCATACAATGACTTCGCTATCGACTTATCCGTTCCCTCTTTTCTTTGAAGAATGGGAGCTTGATAAGAAAGATGTGATAACTTCTTGGGATAACAAGGGTGACATTATTATCGGCAATGATGTTTGGATAGGATATGAGGCTGCTATATTAGCAGGCGTTACGATTGGCGATGGGGCAATTATCGGAACCCGTGCAGTAGTTACGAAAGATGTTCCACCATATACGATTGTTGGCGGAGTGCCTGCAAAACCAATAAGAAAACGTTTTGCCGATGAAATGATTGATAAATTGCTGGAAGTAAAATGGTGGAGTTGGTCAGAAGAAAAGATTGCACAAAATATAGTTGCAATTAAATCTGGAAATATTGAAGAATTAAATCTTTGATTATTATAATTTAATATTATGAAGAAAGCAGAATGGATACGCTGTCCTGTTTGCGGAAGTAAGACCCGTGACAGAATACGAGAAGATACAGAATTAAAGAATTATCCTCTATACTGTCCGAAATGCAAACAGGAAAGCGTAATTGAAGCAAAAGATTTACATATAGCCGTTATCAAAGAGCCAGACGCTAAGACGCAGAGCCGATAATTTGTGAGTATAATCACAGACTATCGGCTCTTTGTTTTAACTTCTTATTTTTGATATGTACCCAATAAGGCTTTAACAGTTGCACGGACAACCTGTATGGAGCGTTCATCGCAATTGTAGAGCATACGGATAAGGTCTTCTATCTCGGTATCCTTGCAGGGCTTGTCGGGATAGAAGATTGCATCCGAAAAGATTGCTAATTCATGAATGATTTTGAAAAGAATAACCATCTGCCAAATAAAAAAAACGAGAGTTTGACGGACGATTTTCTATGCCCTACATAAAAGTTCCCTTCAAACTGCGTTAAAGTTTGGAGGGATTTTTATGTGTTGGTCTTCCATGTCAAACACACCGCTACGAATTAGAAGTAGCGGATATAATTGTATGGTTTCATTGATTTGTTTTCAAGTGGTGAGCTGTCAAAAAAAGCTATGCCCTGTAATTTCTGACGTGTCCTTCCAGTGTCGGAAAATTTGCCATCCTTCCACATGGCAAGACCAGCTTCACAGACAGGATTTCCCTAGGGAAGCAGTTTGGGATTTTTCGTATTCCTTTTATTTAAGGGAATGATGCATTCACCATCATAAAGCTCTTTGATCTGATTGTAAATGTTTTTGACATCGTAGCCTTTGTCAGCAAGGAAGGTACATTCTGTCAGGGGCAGGAACGCATGGGTAGCCGCAAGGATTTGTAGTGCAACAGAGGAATCATGTACTTCAGCGGTGGTAGTCATTTCATGAATGGGAAGCCCGGAAATACAGTCAACCAGGACATGATTTTTGTATCCCCAATAGAATTCATATTTCTTTTCATTGGACTGATTGGAAGCAGGGTGGACACCAAGTTTGCAATCCTTATCCGCTTTGGGCTGATTTTCAGGATTAAATTTATTAGAAAGGAAGGACTTGGGGTTATTCTGGGAAGTATTCGCTGAGATGGGCGTGGAATCTAACCCAATAAAAGAGGTATCAATGATGCCAAGAGAGGTCAGCGAAAGCACCTGTCGCTGCATAATACGGGAGAGAGCATCTTGTCCAAAGTGTTTAAGGAAGCGGTCAAAGGACCAGTAAGAGGGTGACGGACGAGAGATGTCAAAGCCGCAGTAATGGGCAATCAAGAGATTATTATTCAAGTAATCAACGAGATTGGAAACCATAGAAAACCCTTCACATTTCATAACAATGAAGGAACAAATCATGGCATGATTGGAAAACCCTTTTCGCCCGGTTTTGGGATACTCTCAATGAAAGATAGATCAAGATTCAGAAAAAGGTTGTCGTAAAAAATTAGCAACCGGTTGAGATGTAAAAAGACGGATGTCTTTTATAATTTCTTGTCGATAGATAACAATCAGCTCCTTTCGGTGTTTTTGATTTTGACAATTTAATTATATCAAAATGAGCTGATTGTTACTATATAAATGGAGTGATTAAGGGGGTAAGCTATGCCCCGCAAACTCGCATAAATACTAAATATGTGGAGTTTTGCTCATGGCTAATGTTTTAAATTATAGGAGGTGGTAATTGCATGCAATGGATTATAGAAAATCTTGAAAATGCATTAGAAAGATGGAACAGCAAAATGGCAGAAATATTTCAGCTTGTAACGCAATCACCCGAAACATTTAAGGGCGGTGGCATATGGAAAGTAATTGTTGATATAAATGGGGCGTTACAGGCTATTGGGTTAGGACTGCTTGTGCTGTTTTTCGTTGTAGGCGTGATGAAGACGACGGGAAGTTTTGCAGAGGCAAAAGCACAATAGGGAACATTATATAGATAATGCGAGGTAAATTAAGGAATGTAACAGCTTCAAAGTATATTCTCAACCTACTCTTTAATTAAAGTTCTACCCCCTTTTAGCATAGCATATAATTACTTTGAACACAAAATAATGATGCTGGGGGTATAAAAATGAGCTACACGAACAAAAATGGCATGCCACAGGGTTCTGCAAAACTTGATACAAATAAATTAAGGGAAATATTAATAGGTGAAATTATTGCCATAAACGGTTACGCCGAACACATTGCAAATTCAAATATGGAAGAGATAAATGCAGCTTGGACTAGCATAATGGGAGATGAAAAAAAACACTACGGCATGATTCTGACATTGCTTCGTAAATATGACCCCGCCCAATATCAAAGCTATCAAGAAAATGTAGGTAAAAAATTAGGTCCGAAATCACCGATGCAGACATTTACGCCTAGCTACAATAAACAGATTATACTTAATAATATAAGAGAAGACATAAAAGGCGAATTAGAAGCTGTCATTCTCTATGAAGAACAGTTATCTATCATTCCATATAAAGATATCAGGGTGGCATTATATTCTATAATTAATGAAGAAAAGGGACATGCAGAGCATTTAACGCAATTGTTATTAAAATATGATTCACAAAAATATAATGACCTTGATTAATGTTATAACATTTCGTACTCGTCATACCACAGCCCCGACTCCCATTATAGCCAAACTACGCAACTCTATAACAATAATTTATATTATTTCAATGTGGAAATCAACCAAAACCTAAAAAATACATGGCACCAAGTCGACACCGATTGGTGCTATTCAAATATACAAATCTAAAGATAGGAGGTGTCCGAATGTCTGATAATTGGGATGTTCAAAATCTCGAAAATGCTTTGAACACATGGAATGAAAAGCTATCCGAATTATTGCAGTTAATAACACAATCGCAAGACCAGTTCAAAGGCGGTACAATTTGGAATGTTATTGTCAATATTCACGGTGCGATACAAGCCGTAGGTCTGCCCTACCTGTGCTGTTCTTTGTGATTGGCGTAATGAAAACGATGGGGAGTTTTGCCGATGTAAAAACACGATAAAGAACATTATCGAAAACCTCATCTCAATTTTATAAAATCGGTAATCAAACGGTCAACTATCTCTGATTGCTCCATATTGATTGCATGACAGCAATGCGGTATCAATTCGATTTTTACTTGGGAAATCATTGCATTCGCTCTCTTCATCGCTTTATTGCCATTATAAACAACGCTACGGTCACCGCACATAAGCAATACTGGGATTTTTATACTTTGTAAATCCTTATCTGAAATTTTGTTGGCATAAATGTTTTTTTGACCTTTTATATTTTTATAATCTTTTATACCTACTTCCATTTGATTTAAAAAGTCTTCATTCATCTCATAACCTTGCCCCATCCAGTTTACAAAAGAATCTCCTATTGATGGAAGCGGGATTAACAACATTGCGAACAATCTGAAATAAAAGTAAAATCTTAGCGGTGCAAGCACACCCGCAGGGTCCATCATAATCAGCTTTTCTACTTTTTCAGGAGCAAATAGGGTATAACGGGCGGCAAGCCACCCGCCGAAAGAAATGCCGCCTAAAAATAGTTTCTTGATGTTTAATGCGATAACTACTTCATCAAGCCATTTGTCTAAATCTACAGGTGAATATAGAGGTTTTTCTAATATTGATTTACCTGCCTGCCCTATAATATCAGGTGTAATGACCCGATAGTTTTCTGCCAAATGTTTTACGTTCGGATACCAAAGGGTTGAACTTCCTGACATTCCATGCAGTAAAAGCAATACAGGTTTACTGCCATCTCCTATTTCATGAATCCATGTCTTTCCATAACTTGTGTCGATATAATAACCTTTATAACCGTCAGGCCACAATTCCATCGTTTTATTATATAGTCTTTCATATTCTACGGCTATCTCTTTTGATTTAAAATTTTTAAGTTCCATATATATATCCTTCTTTCAACTTATTAGCTGTAAATTACACTATCGATTTATTTTCAAGATATCAATAATCCATGATGGAGAAGGGCAAGGAAAATCAGGATTTAAAGCGATTTGTTGCGCAATCCCTTGAATTGAACCCCAGAAAGCGATGGATAAAGCAAGAGGGTCACCTTGTTTTATTTCTTCTAATTGCTGACCCTTTCGGATGACGGGAATGCTCCTTTCGACCACATCAATCTTTGACAGCAATTCCTTGGACTCTTCCGGAATACTGTCATTTTGCATGGCGTTTACCATGAAGACAAACATTTTTGCTGAAGATGGGTCTTTTGAAATCATATCAAAGATGCCTTTAACTGAAAGTTCAAATATTTTTATGGGTGTTTGGTCAAAATCCAAGTTAAGCTCTGTTGACTGGCAGCCAATTTTAATTAGCTCATGGTATAGTTGTTCTTTTGTATTAAAATAATGAAATAATAGTCCCATGCTGACATTTGCTTTTGAAACGATGTCCGCTACCTTAGTTGAACCATATCCTCTTTTGACAAATAAATTTAAAGCTACAGATAGAATATCTTCACGTCTATGTTCTTTTTGTTTATTCATTTAAACAACTCCTATAATTGAGAATTTACTCAATTATAGCATTGCGTTAAGGGTCTGTCAATAATAATTGAGAAAATACTCAATTGGAGGATAAAGACAAGAACTAGTCAAGAGAATGACAGGGTCTTGTCTAATAGCAGTATCAATTTAAACCTATAAAATACATAGCACCAAGCGGCAAGTCGACACTGCTTGGTGCTTTTTATATAGATATTTTTAATTTTAGGAGGTGGAAATCGCATGAATTGGATTATAGAAAATCTTGAAAACGCATTAGAAACATGGAACAGTAAAATGGCAGAAATCTTTCAGCTTGTAACGCAATCACCCGAAACATTTAAGGAGGTGGGATATAGTCAGAGTAAAAATACGATAACGGAGGTAGCATAATGGAAAAATCAGTCTTTGAGAAAATGGGCGGTACATATGAGCGGCATGGGAATTACTTTATCCCCTGCCTTATCTTACCCGCCGAAAAAGAAAAGCCTGTGGGTATCTACGGGCAGCGGCATTTAAGGTATTTGTAGGAACACCGCCGGGGTATCTATATCAATCTTCTCACAAGCGGCAGGGAGTGAAATCTCTGCCGCTATTCTCTTTTCAGGGAGTAAATGTTCATACTTATATGATTGATAATATTCGCCTGACCGACTATACTATATATAAATACGATAAGGAGGCCGGCTATGTTTGAGTATATGACGGTGCAGGAAGCCGCAAAGCTATGGGGACTGTCGGAACGCCGAGTACAGAAGCTTTGTGAGGGCAAACGTATAGAGGGTATTGTCCGTTTAAGTCGTGTCTGGCTTTTACCAAAAGATGCGAAGAAACCTGCTGATGCCCGCTTGAAAGACAAGCGTTGAAAGGAGAGCAAAAACGAGTGAAGCGAATTTTAATTATAGAAGATGATAAAACAATCCGTGAGGAACTTGCCGCTGTACTTAGCAGTAATGGATATGATACATTACAAGCCGTTGGCGGTTCCGATACACCGAAAACCGTTAAAGAATATGACCCACACTTGATTTTATTAGACATCAACTTACCAGAACAGGACGGCTATAAGCTATGCACCCAAATTCGTTCCTTTTCAACCGTACCTATCATTTTTGTAACAAGCAGGAACAGTGATATTGACGAGCTGAACGGGATTATGATTGGTGGGGATGACTTCATCTCAAAGCCGTACAACATATCTATCCTTTTAGCTCGCATCAATTCGCTTTTGAAAAGGGTGTATGCCGATGAAACGCAGGATTTCATCTCATATAAGAATGTTAATTTGTATATTGATGCGGGTAAGGTTGAGTATTCGGGAAACACAACTGAATTAACAAAGAACGAGCTAAAGATACTGGCTTACCTGTTCAGGCATAAGGAGAAAATCGTACAGAGGGCTGATTTGGTGGAATACCTTTGGGATAATCAAATGTATGTGGATGATAACGCCTTGAGCGTACATATTACCCGTTTGCGAAACAAACTGGAGAGTATCGGTGTTAGGGACTTTATCAAAACGAAGCACCGGCAGGGGTACATGATATGAAGATTACACACCTTATAAAAGACCATATGCCCAGTATCCTTTTGAATGTGCTTGCTATGCTGTCGTTTTCTGTTTTCCTATATGCCGTAAACTTATCAGGCGGCGTGATTTTGATTATGCTCACGGTATGGGTAGCCGCTCTATTGTTTTATTATGGCATATCCATTCATCAGACTCGCAGACGGCAGCTCTACCTCTTAGACTTAGCTGAAAATCTGGATAAAAAATATCTGCTGGCGGAAATTGTGAGTGAGCCTTACAGCTCTGATGAAACTGTTTTTCACAAGCTATTCACAATGTCAGGTAAATCTATGATGGAGCAGGTAGGCGCAGCCAATCGAGAGAGCCACGAGTATCGGGAATATGTGGAACAATGGATACACGACATTAAAACGCCGATTTCAGGAATTCGTCTGCTTTGCGACAACAATAAATCGGAATGGACACTATCTTGTCTTTGCGGAATTATTTCTTATCTTTGCCATTTGCGGATTTTTCTACTTCATCAGCGATGGGCTGCGTTTCATAAAGGAAAAATCTGTCAAACTGCGGTACAGTAAAGATAACCTGTTTTTGTTCGGGCAAATCACAGCTAAGCTACGGACTACATCAAAAACAATGGCAATTATCTGTATTACATTGGTAGTTTCCATTGTACTCACCGTATTAGCTCCCGTTTTCTCTAATTGGATTATGGGATACCTTGATGCCCGCGCCCCTTATGATATTCAGGTGTTCGGCGCATACAACAATGTTTATGAGCAGGAGGATTTACGGAAAGCGGACTACGGCTTTGTCAGAGATGAAATTCTGAAAAAAAATGCTCAGATAAGCGAGTCCCACGCCTATTATTCCTACTTTCTTAAAGAGGATGACTTTAATAATCGAATTGTATATGAGTTTCCCATTCTTGCTTTATCCGTTACGGATTACAATAGGCTTCGCTCAATGGCGGGACTGGAGATAATTCATTTAAGCGACAATGAATACACAACCCAATGGTATGCGACTGCTTCTGACAATGATATCAGCGATTTTTTGGAGCAGAATGTGAAATTGGAGATATCGGGCAGTACACTCTTACCCGCTTCGGCAGCAAGCTATAAAGACAATTTGGGTGAATATATCTATAACGACTACACGACAGCCCTGTTCATTCTTCCAGATTGGGTGTGTGAGGATTTGATGGAGGCTAATTACTATTTCATAGCGAATACCGACACCGCAATGCCTTATCAGGATGCTATCGCACTGCAAGACGTCATTGGCAGTCACGCAAGTAATTTGTTTGAAAGTACAGGTGTAAAGTTGGACATTCGTTTAGGCACGATACAAACAAACGAGTCTATCTCAGGAGCATTTCTTTTTCGTATGATAATGATGTATTCCGGCATTGTGCTTCTCATTATTTGCTTTACGGTGCTTGCTCTTGAGCAATTATCCGACTCAACCGATTTCAAATACAGGTTTGGCGTACTGCGAAAAATGGGCGTATCCGATAGCAGCATAAATAGCCTGATTGCAAAGCAAATGGGTGTCTGGTTTGGTCTGCCTATTGCAATAGCGGGGGTTACGGCGGCGATGCTGACCTCTTACTTTATTTCCAGTTACCAATCAGAGCTGTCTGCTTATATCGGAATGAGCAATCTCATGTCGAACATTATTATGATTATGGCAGTCATAGCAATCCTGTTGATATGCTACTTTGTCAGCACTTGGATTTTGTTCAAGAGAAATTTACGGCAGTAATGTGATTTATGGGAGAATAGACACTCTCAGAAAGAAACTGAGAAAAGTTTTGTAACAGTCTAATAAACTACACTTTACTATCGGCTAATGGGTGAGAGGTCATAAAACCTCTCACCCATTTTCATAGCAGGAGGAAAAAGAAGTAACTTTCAGAGATAAGGTTTATACGCTTCGAGATGAAAACGTAAGGAGCGTTACAAAGCATTTTATCAGCTTTACAGAGGTGTCGGGTACGCTCTATATTGAATTTAAGCAATTAGAGCGTACTAATCGCAATTCACAGCAGTCGGATGAACTCATTAAGGATTTTGCCGATAGGCATGCCCTTTCTGTGGTGGTCGTTCATCATATCCGAAAGCAGGGTGACAGTGATGTATTCAACAAGGTATCGGGAACGGCGCGGGTAAGACAAGGTTTTTCTGCAAGCCCAATGCCATGCAGTGCAATACCTCTTTCGTGGTGCTTGACCCCAAAGGGGAAATCGTCCGTGACATTGGCGGTCTGCTTGAATAATAGGGCTATGAGGTGCGTATTCTCGACCTTATCAATATGCACTGGAGCCTTTGCTACAATCCGTTTGTGTACCTGCAAAATGATAATGACATACAGCGGCGCGGGGTGTAATGGACTGTAGGCTTTTTCAAACCGCCGTTCACGACTATCAGCATTTAAGCATAGGTATACCCCCGCCGAACAACGGTTTTTTTGTTTCCGCTTGCGGGGCGGATATAATTTTTCTATACGTTCAATATTCTTTTTTTGCGATTTTCAAGCTTTCATATTCTACTGTTCCTAATTTATGCTTTTCAGAATATCTTGTTTGAATGAAATATATGACACAAATCCATAAATACAGTAGACGGTCAGAAACAGTAAAATTGTAGCCACGACCACTGAAAATACAACGCTTGCTATGGATTGAAAAACCGGCACATGAAAACCGCCCGTAAATACCAGATATGAAATGACGGAAATCAATCCCCCACTTAACACAAGCACAGGGATTGCGGGGAGGGAAAAATAAAGTACCATTTGTTTCCCTGTGATTTTACTTATAGCAGAACTATCTAACCCCATAATATTCAGCATATTGTAGTGCCTGATGTATTTCTTGTTTTCACTTAACAACTGCACCGAAAAAATTACTGTACCAATCATACAGAAGACAAGCGCCAGATAGAAAAGCGGAAGTATGGCGCTAAGCTCTTGTCCGGAAGTTTCGCCAACAGATTTTCCGCTGATGTAGTCCTTATCATCATATAGCAGCTTTGAAATAAAGCCGCTATCATCGGAAAATCCGGCACCAGACATAGATGAACTATCCAAGAATGTTAATGTGTTAAACTCACTTTCCAGCGAAGCAAGAAACCTGCTCGAAAAAGACGTTTGTGCATTTGCGACGAATAGACTGTACAGAACGTCCATCTGTTCAGCGATATAGTCAGGCACGATAAAAATGTATTCCTGTCCGTTCCCATACCCTCTGTATTGAGAAAACACCTCATGATATATTCCGGCAAAGGAGAGGTCGTAGCCAGAAATCCCATTGATATTTTTTGCATATTCCTCAAAGCCCTCTGCCAGATAGGGCATACAATGTATAATGAACTCATTTTCGCTCATATTAACTTGTTCATATCCAAGCATATCGCGGAGGGCACAATAGTCGCTGAACTTCATATATGTGTCATGTCGGTTTTCTTTATAAATATAAGTTTCCGGCTGTAAATAGCGGTCTGTTTCATCTAAATACATTGCGGCTGTCTGATTGCGTATATCCATGAATGCATTGTCATAGTTGGTGTATAGGCTGTATACTTGGCTTGCTTCAACAGCAGAATTTTGTTCTATATAACGGGAATACTCGAAAAAGTCATATTCCTCACCCATGTGCAAGATGGTAAAGTCAAATGCTTCAAGTTCCACGGATTTATTTGCAGTTATGCTGAAAGCGATTGCCAATGCAAAAACTACAATCGCCAGTGTAAATAAAGTGGCAATACCTCCAAGGAATTTCCCCATATTGTTTATTTTTGAAGTAAAGAGCCGATAGAGCAATAAATTTGTTTTACGATATTTCCACCGCTTACTTTTTCCGAGTGTATTATGCAGGAATGATAGCAACCCCGAAAAGATACCAAACAGGCACAGCAAGTCCAAAATGAAACCTATATAAATATCTGCGATGTATCCGTCCATTGGATTGCCAAACGGCCTTTTCAGTAATACATACAGGCTGACCGCGCCGCACACGATTGAGAGGCAAAAGATAATAATACCTATCCACGATTTTTTGATATAATACGTCTCATTATGGTTTTCATAGCGCAACAGGTCTACGAGTTGCATCTTGTTCAGTTTGCGTCTGCTTCCTATTAGCGCAAACAAGTAAATTATAATAAAGTACAGCAATGTAAGCCCTATCGCTTGTAGGGAAAAGCCGGACGACAGAGAATAAGTACCGCCAAATGAGCCTGTGAGCATTGCATTTAGTATTTCGGCAAGCAGGAAACCGAACATCAAGCCAATCACGAGCGCCGCTGTACCTATGACGATATTCTCTGTTAAGAACATCTTACTAATTTGCTTTTTTTCGACACCGAGAAGCATGTATGTGCTTAATTCCGGACTGCGCTTTCTTAATACAAAGTTCATCATGTAGCTGATAAACCAACCTAAAATGAATGCTATTATCAATGAAAACGCAATAGTCATCATTGCGGTATAATATGTGTCGGAGTCTTGCCCCATCAAACTGCTTATGGCTTCTGAAAACACAAGGGAATTAAAGCTGTATATCAAGGCAACGGCTCCAATCATTGTTGCAAAAAATATAAGATATTCTTTAGCCTGCCGTTTTGCGTTTCGGATTGACAGCTTTTTCAACATGGATAATCACCCCCCATAAGTGACAGAACATCTAAAATCTCATGATAGAAAGCTAAGCTTGTCTTTTCGCCTTTCACTATTTCATTAAAGATTTTTCCGTCTTTCAAAAACAGTATTCTCCCTGTGTAGCTGGCGGAAAGCGGGTCATGAGTCACAAGAAGTATGGTAGCTCCGAGGGATTTATTCAGTTCATTCAGCAGTTCCATCAACACCCTGGCCGATTTGGAATCCAAAGCCCCCGTAGGTTCATCTGCAACGATTAACTTTGGATTTGCAACAACCGCCCGCGCCACCGCACAACGCTGTTTTTGGCCGCCGGATACCTCGTAAGGGAATTTAGAAAGCGTATCCTCTATTCCCAAACGTGCCGCAATCTCCATAGTCCGATTATCTACCTCTTTTGGCGGTAGTTCCCTTATTGTAAGTGGCAAGGCAATATTTTCTTCAATCGTGAGCGTATCCAGTAGATTTGAGTCTTGAAAAATAAAGCCTAAGTTATTACGCCGAAAAGCGGCAATGTTGTTTTCCGGCATTTCCGTAATATCATCATTTTCAAGGAAAATACTTCCTGCGCTAACTGTGTCTATTGTAGAAATGCAGTTAAGCAAGGTTGTCTTGCCAGAGCCGGACGCACCCATAATGCTGACAAATTCACCGGTTTCTACTTGAAAGCTTAGGTCGTCCAGAGCTTTAGTCAAATTGCGTTCATTCCCGTAGTATTTTTCAATATGTTTAACCTGTAACAGTGTCATAATAATCTCCTTTACCGTTCTTTAATCATTCAGCAATCATACCGTTTTTGATGATGATCGTTTCATCAAGATTGAATTGATATATATATTCAACAGTATCCGATACCTCAACATATACTGTGGGTTCATTCGTATAAATAAATGATTTTTTTACCATGGTCTCATATATAGTAATTATCTGTGTTACATCTCCATTTTCATCATAAATGGTTTCACTTTCAGAAATTAACTCAACATCATTGTATTTATACGGCCCGCTAAACTTTACCTCCGTAACAATACCGTTATCTTCTGTAAAACTAACATATTTTAATTTTATCGGAGAAACACTTACAAAATATGTACCAAAAAGAACAAAATCCGATATTAGAATAAACAATACGACGATTACAGAAATTGTAATTATTTTCTTTGTATTTCTTTTTTTCATAACTCAAAGCCTCCTTGATAGAAAGAAAAAATTGTTTGTTTCAAATTCCTATTTTTTTACTTATTTATCAATTCCCAAGCTACACCAGCAGCAATAAAGATTATAAAGCCGCCAATATAGCCTGTAACTGTACAAATCATTATTTTCCTACCATCAAAAATCGCGGCAATAGTTATAGTAAGCACCACCCCGAATAATTCTATTGTTAGATGTTCTTCTTCTCATAAAGTCCTCTCTTTTTTGCCAATTGTTATTTGACCGTATTGTAACATCAGGCAAAAACTTATTGTATAGAAGTAGCTTACATTAATCTTAAACTTTTGTAAGATAACGAAAAAAGCAGTACCCCCGCAGTACTGCCTTACACCACTGATTGTTTTACTTTTGGAAAGGACAAAATGATTTCCGTAAATTGGTTTAGTTCAGAAAGTACACGAATATTTATACCGAGTTTTTTGCATAGCTCCTTGCATAAGTAAAGGCCGATACCCGTAGAATTATTGGCATTTCTGCCGTTGCTCCCAGTAAACCCAAGCTGAAATATACGGTCTATCTCACTTTCCTTTATCCCTATGCCGTTGTCTCTAACAGATAATTCGATACGATTATCCTGTTTGGCCGCGGATATGGTAATCAGGGCTTCATCCTTTTTGTACTGGACGCAATTCATGATAATTTGGTTTAGCATGAAAATAATCCATTTTTCATCACTGTATACTGTATATTGGAGATTTGATGTATCTACACGCATATTATTCTGGATTAGCAACTGCTTATTTTTTGCTAAGACTTCCTCAATAATTTCATCAAGCGGTGTTTTCTTAATAATGTAGTCTTTTTCGACATAGCCCAAACGGGCGTAATAAAGGACACGCTCCACATGACGTTCAATTTCCTCAACCTGTGAGATAAGTTTTCTGGTGTAATTATTTTTATTATTTTCGCAAAGTAGTTTTGAAGCTGTAATCGGACGCTTTATTTCATGTATCCACTGTTCAATGAACTGCTGATATTCGCTTTGTTTTCGTTCCGCTGCCGAAACATGCTCCGTCATTGATTTCATGGCTCGTTTCATAAATATAAAATATTCCTGCTCGGTAGCTGATGAGGGTTTCCCCATCATTTCCGGGAACAGGTATTTTTTATCGAGCGTTTCCATTATGTGCTTCATTTCTGAAAGCCGCTTATTAAGTTTCCAATAATCAATCGCCAGATACAGTAACAAAATAAGTGCCCAACATACAAATATCAATATAATCTCATCATGTCCTGTCCCTGTAAAATACAGAAACAATGACAGAAAAACGGCGCACGCTATATTCAAAATAAGCAGATAAAACTTATCTTTTATAAAAGTCCGTAACGTCATATTTTATATCCCATCCCTCGTTTTGTGTGAATAAAATCACTGATACCTATTTGACCCAGCTTATCCCGCAATCTTGTTATATGGACGCTCAACGTATTATCGTCGATATGGATATGGTTGTCCCATAGAAACTCTATCAGTTCAATTCGTGGCACAATTTTTCCGGTGTTTTGCAGTAGGTAATAAATAATTTTCAATTCTGTTTTCGATAGCTCCGTCACTGTTTGCTTGTATTCGATTGTAGCTAAGACTGTGTTAAGAATTATCCCCTTATAAGAAAGGCATTGTGTACTATCCGTTTGGCTTGCCCGTTTCAACAATACCCCTATCCTTGCCAGAAGCACCGGGAGATTATAAGGTTTCGTAATGTAATCGTCACCGCCCATCATCAACCCTTTCAATTCATCCATAGTGGTATCCCTCGCAGTAATAAAGATAATGGGAACCTGTGAAGTATTCCTGATTTGTCGGCATAGAGTAAACCCGTCCTGACACGGCAGATTGACATCTAATAATATAAGGTTGGGATTGTTTTCATAAATTGTATTTGCGTTTATTGTATCGTCAGCGCATATCAGCGCAACAACTTCATATCCTGCGTTTTCAAGGAACTGTGTCAATTCTTCCCTAATTATTTCATCATCTTCAACTATCAATATTTTACTCATTGTGTTTACCGCCTTTTTTATTTCCATTTCCCCTGTACCGTCCATCTTTGGGCTTTTCTGCGTCAGCCGGAATAAGCCACATATTTCCTTTTCGTATAACGCCCGGTATGCGTCCGGCGACGCAATAATAAGTTACCATTCGCCCGGAAATGCCCCACTTTTCTCCGGCCTCTTTGATTGTTAAATAGTCCATATCAACATCACCCCATTAAATATTATACTTCAAACTTTTGAAATATTCAAGAGGAAATCAGAAATAGAATAGTACTAATAGTACATTGATACTTTCTTTCGCGGGCATGATAAGAAATGTAAAATTACTATGGGTGATATAAAAATGTACCAACAAGAAAAAGTAGATATGAGGGCTTTCGGCCAAGCCGTAATGGAAGCCCGCGAAAATAAAGGGTGGTCGAGAGAAGAATTAGCGGAAATGCTTGATGTTTCAATCCGGCACATACAATACATTGAAACAAGAGGGCAGCGTCCGAGCGTACAAAAACTGTATGAGCTTGCGAAACTCTTTAACATATCAATAGATGAAAACCTTTTATCTGATACGACTAAGAGCAAGACCACGCGTCGCAGACAACTTGACGCTATGCTTGATAGTATGGATGAAAAGGAATTATCCATTGTGAGCGGGACCGCCAAAGCGATACAGGCCGCCAGAGCGGAGGAAGAATAACCTCCATGAACAACTGAATATGGTGGAATGAAAGACGTTATGAGCCTTTAAGGTTTACATTACATCTATCTTAGTGCAATTGTATTTTCGTAAAGAATCTATAATCTTTCCAACAGGATATTGATTGCCCAGCTTGGTTTGCATTAAGCGAATTAATACCAGGGCGCAAAAGCAGGTAGAAAAATGTGCTAGTTCTACCTAACAGGAGCAGACGCTATTGCTTGTGTTAAATCAACCTGCTATAACTTGCTAAAGGGAAATTATAAAGTTAATATCTTATCAGACTGTATTACTAGCTATGATAAAAAGAAAATTGACGAAATGCTGCGCTATTATGAAAGTAAAGGCAGTAAAATCATTAGTTTAAATGACTTGCTAGCTAATCACATCTTTGAAGCACAGAAACATTCCTGAACTCAGTCGATGAAGAAGGCCAACATACCCGCCGCGTAAGCGGAAAAGAAAAAATCGTTGTTGCGGCGGCTTGATAGCCATATTTATGAAACTCATTCCGGGTAAAATTGAACGACTTCAAATCATTCAAGAATCACTTATAAATTGAAACCAAACGGCGGTGATATGAAATCGGTACAGGGTGACTCAGGACATGCACAGGTTAAAATGGTTGCCGGTGTTTATTCCCACATCATTGATGATGATAGGCGGCTCAATGCACAGAAGTTTGAAGAACAGCTTTATCAGCCTAAACCTACGGCTGCTGTTGTGGAAGAAACAAAAGAATCTGTTCCTCAAGCGTCTGCATCCGACCAAGAAACATTGCTGATAATAAATAAATCAGAAGTAAAAAATTATGTATATACCTTGAGTGTGGTGGGTTTATAATATTATAATGAGCAAATGTGGAGGTTGACTATGCTTGAATATATGACAGTACAAGAAGCAGCAAAATTATGGAAACTTTCGGAGTGACGGGTGCAAAAATTGTGTGAGGGCAATCGTATAGATAGTATTGTACGACTGAGCCGTGTATGGCTTATTCCAAAAGGAACACAATTTACGGCAACTTACATATCGAAAATGTACCACATAGTATTCATGCTCTTGAAAATGTCTCTGGTAGCTATATACTTAATTAAGGAGGCAAATCGATGCAAATCAGGATAGATGTACAACAAGATATCAACGAAACAGAAGTAAAAATAACTTGTAATAAAATAGATCAAGAGATACTTAATCTCGAACGGCATTTACAACTATTTTCAAAAACGCTGCCTACAAAACAAAAAGATGGCAAGATAACATTTGTAAGTGCAAAAGATATTTACTATATAGAAGTTGTTGATAATAGAACCTATATTTATGGTCATTCACAAATTTATGAAACCGAATTTCGTTTATATGAGTTAGAAGAAAAACTTGCATCATGTGGATTTATTCGGGCATCCAAATCTCTAATTATGAATATCCATATGATTAAATCATTAAAGCCAGAATTAAATCGAACGTTACTTGCATTATTAAAGAATGGTGAAAAGGTTAATATTTCTCGGCAATACACCAAAGAGTTAAAAAAACTTCTTGGTTTCAAGGGGGGTTGGGTATGAAATTGTTTTTAATTGAACTACGTAACAAAACAGCTTACTTTTTTTTGTGGTTAGTAATAGTTTGGATAATCATATATTTACTAAATGGAAATAATTCTATCCATGTTTATGTGTTGCTACAACTTTTTTTCCTTTCCTTTGTTGGAGCTTTGCTATTTTATCTTTTTTTTACAAATAAATTAATGAAAAACAAGTCTTTTACAAAACGGTTAACCTATTTTATTATTTCTTGTGCTTTTATTGAGAGTGCATTAATATATTGGTTTCGATTATATGGTATTGAAGCAGTAAAAAGCTGGATAATATTTTTATTAGTGGTGATTATTCTTTATGTTTTATCGCTTGGGATTTTCTGTATTTACAGTCACAAAGCAGGGAAAAGATATACGGATTTATTAAAAATATACCAACAGGATAATAGAATTGGAAAAGATACTTAAGGCATTATGAAACAAAGCGCAGCTTGTGTGAATATTATTTACTGCTTCATGGTATAAAATGATCTATGTTAAAAATAAATAATTGTAGTTGGAGGACATTATGAATTTAGAAGAACTGCGTTTAGATTGTGCAATAAAGCAGAAGAAAGGTCTGCATTTTATATTAGCATCGGTTGTTATTTGGTGCGCCGTATTAGTAGTTCACCTTTTGGATATGCCAATACTGACTAGAAACTTGTTTACGTTTTGCTGTACCGCCCCATTGTTACCGTTAGCTTATTTTGTTTCAAAAATTATAAAAGTGGATTTTCAAAACAAAGAAAATCCACTAACTAACTTAGGCATACTTTTTTCAGTAAATCAGATGTTATATTTATTGATTGCTATGTGGGTTTATCCTACTATTCCAGAAAAAATGCTTATGGTAATAATTATGATATTTGGAGCACATCTACTGCCATATGGATGGCTTTATAAGTCGAAAAGTTACATGATTTTTTCAGTAATTATTCCTATCTTTTCATTAATAGTTGGATTAAATTTTGAAATATATATATTAGCGATTATGATGATAGTAATAGAGATGATTTTTAGCATTTTTCTAATTCTTGAAAACAGAACACTCACCCCAAGATAATAAGCACTTTGCCGTGTTTGGCTTAAAAGCTCGGTTCATCATATATCGTGTTGGGGTTGGCGGCTCGTTTGGAGGGATTTCGTATGTGTTGGTCAAGAACTGCCGCACAGCTACATATTATAAGTTTATGCCATTAAACCAGAATTTATATATCTGTAAAATAGAATTTTCTTTTCCTATATCAATCATAAAATCTTTGCGGATATTTTTGTGTCCTTTTTTACTATGACACAGGATAAGCCAGCTTCTGGCATTGGCTGTCGTTCTCCGCCCAATCAATTTTAATTATCTAATAAACCACACTTTCCTATCGGCTATTGGGTGAGAGGTCATAAAACCTCTCACCCATTTTCATAGCAGGAGGAAAAAGAAGTGACTTTCAGAGATAAGGTTCTCCATGCACAGAAAAAGATTTTTGGTGCTTCCAGTGAAACCAGTCGGCAGATTGAGGGACAAATCTCCCTGTTTGGAGAAGAACAGCTGCTTAGTGAGCTGGCAAAGAAGCAGGAAGAGCTTGCAATAGAACCGCATATCAGGAACCAAGGCAGCCGGGTGAACGTTAGGAGATGGCCCTGCATAATGGCAAGCGGGATATTGATATATTCCTCAATACCGTACTCTCTGGCGTATTTCTCCACCATAGGCTTATGTGCCAGCACTTCCGCCGACATAATTACCCCTCCATATTGGATGTTGGAACTGCCGCCGTCTTCTTCATCCGAAAAGAGGATAACAACAACCCCTGTATTGGTGCTGCCTTGCCGCTTTCCAGCTTGTTCAAGTATTCTCTGGTAATGCCGACGGCTACCGCAAGGCCGGTGCCGGGGTTCCCCGGTTCAGATGCTTGGAAAGACGCTCAACGATATTTATTTTCTGGGAAGTTTCATGGAGTTGGTCAACTACATCGGTAAGCAGGTATCCTCCAATTTTTTGTTTAGTAAGGTTTTTGGTGATGAATTAATTTTACTACAAAAAAGAAGAAGATTCCTTATATTTTCGGTCTTAAAGTTGTGGATAAGATATGCTCTTAAAAGCACGAGTGCGGATAAAACTGCGGAAACTCAAGTACTACCTTAAAGGCAAAAAAGTGACTTTTATCCCTACTGCCGCAATTCATGAAAAGATAAACTTCTATGTAAAATCAGGCAAGAAAGCGCTTGAAAAAATGGGCTTAGTCGTTGATGAATTAGAAGTTTCAACGGCACCGGCATCTGAAATAGCTGATAAACTGAGAAATAACGATTTAATCTATGTTACGGGAGGGAATACATTTTTTCTTCTTCAAGAATTAAAAAAAATGGGTGGAGATAAATTAATAACTGAACAAATCAATTTAGGTAAGTTATATATTGGTGAATCAGCAGGGTCAATGATTTTATCTCCAAATATTGAATATGTTAAAGCTATGGACAACCATGAGGAAGCGCCCGGACTAATAGAGTTTAGCGCACTGAATATCGTTGATTTTTATCCTTTGCCACATCACACGAATTTTCCTTTTAAGAAAGTGGTAGAAAAAATAATCTCGCAATACGAATCTGATTTACTGTTAAAACCTATCAGCAATTCTAAAGCTATATTGGTTAACGGTGATGATATTGAAGTAAAATAATAGTTTTAACTTCGTGTATATATTAAGCATTCGGCATATAAACAAGCGTTTTTATCACTAAGCGAGAAAAGAAATATACCACACGAAAAAACGTACCCTTTGGCTTACATCTGAAAGGTGCGTTTTATCATAATGTTTTTAATGTACTTTAATGTACTTACAGCTTACTAATGCTTCTATAATAATTTCAAATAAACTTTGTTTAAAATCACAGTTTAATGTTTGTGTCAAAAATCCCCCCATTATTGCTCACCCCCTGCATCAGACATAATTTGTTCCGTTACATCGGCAAGGTCGAGTTCTGCTCTTGCAGGATGCCGGTATTTATAATAATTAGGCGTAATGATGAAAAATGAATTTGCTGAAAAGTGGATAACATCTCTAAGTAGAAAAAACATATCATTATGCTGAAAAACACAGAGTCTTGACAGCAAAGCCTTATTGCTATCATCAACTTCAACAACATTGATTTCTTGCTTTGGCTTTTTAAGCGCAAACTGTCTTTTAAAACATACACTATATTCCAATAACTCCTCAACAGATACTTTTCTATATATATCTGTATCTTTGGAATTTGTTAACTCTGGAATCTGAACATCAATCATATAATCAACAAATTTATTATTTTCAAGACCAAACATGCACGATTCCTCGCAATATGCCGCTTTCATTTTAATTATTGCAATTTACACCTTTTGAGATTAATACATACGGCGGCTCAAAAAGTCCCTCAATGCTGGAAAGTAGTTTAGCCGATAACTGGGATTCGCAGAGAAAAACCGGGAGGGGAATATAAGGGTAATGTCATTTAGTTAAGACCATTGTAAAGGCACTCCTCTTTAGACAGAGGTATTGGAATTCCTATCTCTGTCTATTTTTTTGTTTTGTATTGCAAAATCATCTTTTTTGCACAAGACAAAAAGACAGATGTCAATAGTTTTAATTATAATTGATTTGTAATTTTTTAGATGAAGGGTTGACTTTTTGAACATCGTTCAGTATAATGTATTTGAACGATGTTCAAGGAGGAGGGTAATATGAAGAACACTACGAATGTCAAAGACAACATCATAGAAGTGACAACTGAGTTGATTGAACAATTTAAAGGTAATACAAAAAGCATTACAGCTCGAATGATTGCTGAGAAAGCAGGAGTCGGATTAGGATTGATAAATTATCATTTCGGCAGTAAGGAAAATCTAATAACCGCTTGTGTTCAGCGCATTATTGGAAAAGTGATTGCAGGCTTTAATGTGAACATAAAATATGAAACAGATAAAGAGCGTTTGACAGCTTGGGCTACCTATGTTTTCAATTTTCTTTTTGACCACTCTGCTATTTCTCGCATCTCAATTTTAGGTGATTTGCAGAACTATTTGGAAAGCAGCAATTCGGTTTATACACAAAAGGGTTTTATGAAGGCGCTCGCAAAAGACATTCCTAATGAGGATAAGTCTTTATTTTCATTTATGCTTACAGCATCAATGCAGGTGGCGTTTTTAAGTAACGATGCCGCTAAAGGGTTAATGGGCTATGACTTCACGAAACAAGATGATAGAGCGGCTTATATTGAAAAGGTAGTTGATATTTTATTTGATGGCGGCAAAAAAACTAGGAGATGTTGTTATGAATAGAAAAATAGGTATGACAGTATCCCTCGTGAATGCTATCGCCGTTGCAGGGTTTGCATTATCAATGCTCCTTGGAATTAATTTTGGGAGCTACCTTTCTTCAATTTTTATCGCCTTAAGTTTTGTACCTATGATATGCTCATACGCCTTTTATGCTAAAATGGAGAAGAAATTTACTGTCCGAACGGGCGGATTAACACACAAGCGGCTACCCTCCTTGATTTTCAGCAATTCAGTCTGTTTTTTAATTATGATATGTTGGGATATGCTTTAATGGCACTATCTACTTTCTTTGTGGGATTAACTGTTTGCGTGAAATCCAAATCTGACAAATGGCTGAAAGCCTTATTATTGATACACGGGGTATTTTTCATTACTTGCTTTATTCTCCCTATGCTCGGTTTGTTTACACCCGATATGGCTGGAGCAGAGTGGATAGGTACAGCCGTTTTAGAGTTTTGGTGCGTATATTTTATACCGATTGGCATATTGTCTTTTTTATACTTTTCAAAATGTGATAATCGTAGCAAGGAGGCCTGAATGAATAGGATTTATTGGGATAAAGACAGCATTGGCATAGTAACAGACCACATAGATGCCGCTCCGCACAGCCACCCAATGATGCAGTTGTTTCTAAGCATAGAGGGGTTATTGGATATTGAAGTTTCGGGCGGAATGCTCTCGTGCCGATGTGTTGTTGTAGATAAGAATATTCTTCATGCTTTTAATACGAAAGGAAAACTGCACTTCTCTTTAATCACCCCGCCGACCACAGAGCTTGCGGAGCAGCTATGCCGAAAAATGAATGGTTTAGGCTATCTGATATGCGATGGGGCAGAAATAAAAAATATACAACAGCAAGCCAAATGCCTTGTACAGAATCACAGCGTACAAGGCTATCAGGCATTTATGAAGCAGCTTTTGATGTTTTTAGGAGTAGAGCAAAAGACTCCGGCATACGATGACAGAATTACTGAATTGTTATCTTTTTTAGACGAATGCAGTTGTGATGGCCATGCCATATCACAATTTGCGTGTAAAGTTGCACTATCCCCGAGCAGATTGTCGCACTTATTCAAGGAGCAGACAGGTGTGCCGCTTAAAAGCTATATTACGCTGCATCAGATGGAGCGGGCGTTTATTGGTTTGCTTGGCGGCAAGAGCATTACCGAAGCGGCGTTGAACGCAGGTTTTGATACCCCCTCCCATTTTGCGGCAACAACAAAACGGCTGATGGGAATGTCTGCATCTCTATCGTTGAAAGATAGCGAATTTTTAAAAGTATCTGATTTGTAAATCAGCTATCATAAGACTACCGAGAAAGGAGTCTTGCGATATGAACGAATACTTGAAAGAAACAAAGATGCTTAGCTTTGGTGCGGTGGAGCTCTCTGATTTGATAGATACCGTGGGCGAAATTTTCCATCGCACCAATAGTCTCAATGATTTTAGTTTCCACTAAGTCGTCCAATCTCGGATCTGATGGAGATATGCCACTACTCAACACATTCATTTTGACAGAACTAATCCATTTTTGTATGATGGCTTGCAAATACCAACATGTATTGTTATAATTTAATCGAGATATGTTGTATGATCGTTCACAACGCAATTAAGCAATAAGTTGCAATAAAATTATTAGTTGTGAATAATTGTCGGTACGCAGTTAAAGTAGTAAATCTATTTAATACGCAGAGCAGGCGATAAATACTAGGAGGAAAATCCATGGAGCATAAAGCTTTAGGAAAATTAGTTGAGGTAAACGGACATAAAATGCATGTTTTTTGCACCGGACAAGGGAAAGACACTTTTGTCTTTATGTCAGGCCATGGCACGAGCTGCCCAACCCTTGACTTTAAGCCGTTATGGTCAATATTATCAGGTGAATATAAGATTGTTGTAGTTGAGAGAGCGGGATATGGCTGGAGTGAAGCAACAAATACTTCACGCGACCTAGATACTGTGCTTGATGAAACTCGAAAAGCTTTAAAATTATCCGATATAGAAGCACCATTTATATTAGTTCCCCATTCGCTTTCAGGACTGGAAGCTATATATTGGGCGCAGAAGTATCCTAATGAGGTTAAGGCAATAATTGGCTTGGACTCAGCTATTCCAGAAGTATATGATGAGGTTAATATACGCAACATGCCTTCCATACGAGTTATCAACATAATGGGCTTTTTAGCCAAAATAGGACTACACAAACCTTTTTCAAAATTTATTTGTAAAAAAGAGCCCTCGGTACGCTCGGGCTATCTAACCGAAGCTGACATTGAAGCTTATATAGAGAGGTTTAGAAAAAGCACACTTACATCTGATGTGCTTAATGAAGCAAAATATTTAAGACAAAATGCAAATAAAGTTAAAAATGGCCTCATACCCAGCAACACTCCGATATACGTCTTTATCTCAAAAGACAATGAAAAAGTAATTGCTAACTGGAGTAAATTGTTATCCGATTATGTATCTACTTTTAAAAACGGAAAGTATATGATATTAGATTGTGGGCATTATCTTCATGCTTACGAACCGGAAAAAATCGCTAAAGAGATTAATAACTTTATTTCGAGTATAGTATAAGCATAATCTTAATTCGCCTTAGTCTCCCAAATGTGTATATCAGTCAGTGATAATTATAACTTCAAAATGTTGTGTTTGGAATGAAGACAACCTTTTGAAGTTTATTTATTATAGCCATCCAATGAAAAGGGTCTTGTACAGCGGCAATCCGCGTCCCTAGATTCTGCTTATGGTCGTCTGTAGCAAGGCTCAGTTTACCGCCCAAATTATTGGCAATGCTGGTGATTTGGCTAGGGATGGTCAGGATGGCGATGCCGGTCATGAGGTATTGAGGAGAAGGTTGAAAATGGTATTGTTTACACTATTGAGGGAAATCCAAGTGATAGTCGTAGGCAGAGAAGCTATTCTATAGGTTATTGCGAGATTCTTGGTTAGGTCTTCCAATCTATTAAAAATGGGCAAAAGAAAACAGAAATATTATAGCCCCTTTTGAAGCCCACCGAATTAAATGACATTATGTCACTTTTTTTCTTGACAACTTCTAGCCGACGTAATATAATATAAAATGACATGTAGTCATTTTATGATTGGAGGACTTTGTATGCCAAAGGTTACCGACGAATATCTAACAGACAAAAGAAATTTTATTCTTGAGTGTACCAACGAAATTCTGAAAGAAAAACCTTTATATCAAATAACTATGAGAGATATTATTAAAAAAGCTGGTTTTAGCCAAGGGGCAATTTATCGGTATTATGCAAATATAGATGAAATCTATATAGATTTAATTAACAAAAATACTACCTATAACTTGTTGGAGCAGCAGATTGATACCTTGTTAAGCTCAGAGCAGCCGGAAAAAACAATCCTTTCAGAATGTATTATTGCAATAGGCAAATATGTTGAAGAATTGCTAAAATCTGTCGGTGGTAAAACATGTTTTGAATTATTAGTATTCTACGCATATGACAATGAAAAGCGAAACACTGTATTCCCGCTGTTGAAGTTTAAGCAAAGCCTTGAATATGCGCAAAATAAAATTGTGGACTACCTAATAAGGAGCATTAAAAAAGGAATTTTTCGCCCCGCAATTTCAATTGAGTCCATTATTATGTTTATCAGTATTTCAATTGACGGAATCTCGCAGAATGTAGCAATGAGTACGGTAGGAAATAACAATCAAGACAAAAAGCTTGCAGTGAACGTCTCCGAAATGTTTCAAACATTGTCAAAGGCTATCATTAATTTTTTGGAGGCGTAAAAGATATGGAAGAACTTAAAAAGCTCGTTGAGTTTTTCCATAAAATAGCATTGGAAAATCCGCTTGAAGAATAGGGAGCAACAGGAAAATACTTGTCAAACAGCTTGGCATATCTATGCATTAGTTACTGGGTGGGATTTATGAAATATAGTGGAGGACAGAATTATGTTATTAAATACGAAAAATGGAACTATCACAATTCTCCAAAGCGGATATTATGGGCGTATCTCAAGGTGGGATGATTGCGCAATACCTTACGATTGATTACCCAAACTTGGTCAATAAACTTGTATTAGCCGTTACTCTGTCAAAACAAAATGATACTCTACAAAAAGTCGCCGGTAGTTGGATAGAAATGGCGATGCATAGAGATTACAAGGGCTTAATAATTGACACAGCCGAAAAATCATATTCGGAAAGGTATCTTAAAAAGTATCGTTTTCTCTACCCACTTTTGAGCAGAATAGGAAACCCCAAAGATTTCAGTAGATTTATTATACAGGCCAATTCTTGTATTCATCATAATGCTTATCATGAATTGGATAAGATAGAGTGTCCAACTCTAGTCGTAGGAGGTGATAGCGACAAGATTGTAGATCCAAATTCTTCTGTTGAAATAGCAGAAAGAATTAGAAGCAGCGAATTATTTATATATAAAGGCCTTGGACATGCGGTCTATGAAGAAGCAAAGGATTTTAATGTTCGAGTTTTGAATTTTCTGATGAGGTAAAAAGAAGGTTTCCCGCTAATCTGTCCGAAATGCATATGATCAGCATGTTGATTACTTTATCCCCTGCCTTGCCTTATATCCTTTTTACAACATTTTACAACAGAATGGTTGACAAAATGCTTTCTATTAGCTATAATATATCAAAGGATATATATCTTGTGATATTGTAAAAGGGAGATGTAGGTATGCCGCCAAGACAGAGAATAACTAAGGAAATGCTGTTAGAACACGCATTTCAGATAACCGAAGAACAGGGAATTTCCACTGTAACATCTCGAAGCGTTGCAAGATCCGTAGGCTGTTCCATTCAGCCCGTATTCAGTCAATTTCCGACAATGGAGGAATTGCGGCAGGCAACTTTTGATTATGTTTGTGATAAATTCGTTAGAGAGATAATCTCATTTGAGGAACAGCCAGATTTTTTTGCAAGGACTACCAAATTTGTAATTGAACTCGCCAAAAAGAAACCAAATCTATTCCACTTGCTATATCTATCTGGCGGTTTTCAAGGAAACACCCTGCTTGATGTTATGATGGACTTTGAAAGCAATCAAAAAATTGTCGCAAAGATGACAGCGCTTTATAATTTAGAGCCAGAAATATGCAAAGATATATTGCTCCGTAGCTGTTTGTTTCTTATAGGAATAGGTACGATGATTTGTGTAAACCATATGGATTTTAGTGATGAACAGATTGCCGAGATGATGAAGCAGACGGTTTCCGATATGGTACAAGGTGCGAAACGAGGTGGATGATGAAGCAAATTGGATTATTAAAAGCTATGGCTCTTATCCGTAAAGCAGACAGAATGACAGACCAAGAGCGCTTGGTTTTACAACAAAGCCGCTTACAGGTACTCATTGCTTATGTGAAAGAAAACAGCCCATATTTTTCAGAACTTTACAAAGGAATAGACGAAAATGCCACCTTATCTGCTTTGCCCACCACGAACAAAGCAGATATGAAAGCACACTTCGACGAATGGTTGACAGATAGGACTATAACAAAAGAAAAAGTCGATAGCTTTATGTCTGACCTATCAAATGTAGGCAGAAAACTGAACGGTAAATACTTGGTTTATACCACCTCTGGCTCGACGGGAAATCCCTGCATTGTCCTTTACAACGATACTACTATCAATGTTTCATCTGCTATCGGAGTATCACGCAGTTTTGCCAGAAAGCAGGATATGAAAAGGTTTATGCGGCAAGGAGGAAAAACGATTGCTCTGTTTGCGGACAACGGCTTCTATCTTGGTTGTGGCTCTGTCAAATATAATCTTCGCAAAATGCCATGGAAGAAAAATAAAATGAAAACATGTGACGTTCGAAAACCGATGCAGGAAATTGTGACTATGCTGAACGAATTTCAGCCATCTATGATTGGCTCTTATCCTACTACATTAGAATTGTTGGCTTTCGAGCAGGAAAAAGGAAATCTAAACATTCATCCTGCCATCATAATGACTGCAGGCGAGCATTTGAATAATGATGTACGGGAACGATTATCCCGCGTGTTCGGCTGTTATGTCCAGACAAATTACTCCTGTACGGAGGGCGGAACGGTAGCCTGTGAGTGTACCCAGCAACATTTTCACATCAACGATGATTGGGTTATTTTAGAAGCGGTAGATGAAAATAATCAGCCTGTTCCATTTGGCACACAGTCTGCAAGGGTGCTGCTTACAAATCTTGCCAACAAGGTATGCCCGTTTATACGCTTTGAAATCACAGACAGAATTGTGCTGCACAATGAGCCTTGCGTGTGTGGCAATACAAAACCCTGGCTTACTTTAGAGGGCAGGACAGATGATATTTTAACCTTTGAAAATGGTATCAGGATTGCCCCGCTTTCACTTTATGCAGTATTAAAAGAGGTAGGCGGAATACAACGATTTCAGCTTATCCAAAGGGAAGGAAACTGTTTGGAACTGCGTCTGATAGCAGAAAACAGACAGCAGGCATTCACGGAAGCAAAGCATACAGTAGAAACCTTTTTGAAACAAAATGGCATAAATGCCGAAGTGTGTTTATCAGAAAAGTTCCCCCATGCAAATTCCATCAGCGGAAAGTACAAACACATTATTGTGAATAAGCAGTGACGAAAATGAGGTAGCGAAATGAATAAAACAGAATGGATACGCTGCCCTGCCTGCGGCAATATACGTGAATGTCATTCTTCTAATTGCTATAGGATTGCTATAGGTCATTTCGCGCCGCCCGATTTGTCCCTTGCGAAACGATCCGCCAGTTCAAAGGTATATTTCTTCCCACGGCTTGCCGCATAGTCAATAAATCCGCCGCCGTCTTCTTCATCCGAAAAGAGAATAACAACAAACAGAAGCCGGCAAATACCATCACAAAGACACCAGAAGCGGCAACAATGATATGTTTTCAGCCTCATGTTTTCCGCCCCTCTTCCTTGACGGCAGCGGTGGTATTGACGGTTTTGGTTTTTCCTGTTAGATAATGTACCGTCCTTTATCCCTGCCACAATATTCAATGCTAACATATTTGTAGTATCTGACAATATTTCAAGGTTCCGGGTCGCGGAAATCACTTTATTTTGACTGACAGCACCAAAAACTGAACAGCATCCAAAAAGGGCGGCAGGGGATAAAATTATGCATTGAGTGCCTTTCTCTTCTGCGGCAAGCAGCATTTCAGCTTCCAAGCTACGATATTGAGCAGCATTGCAGATGGCTGGCTTTGCATATTGGTTTTGAGCGTATAACTTTAACATTTCATAGGATTCAAATTTGTCAGCCCTAACGGCAAATATTTCAGTAAGCAATGAATTATAGTCAGAAGGTGACAATTAATGGGCCAATTTAGCCGCTAAAGATGTAAATCCAAATTTTTTTCAATACTTTGTATTATATCATTTTGCTTTTTTACATCGTTCATTAAAATAAATATGATTTGTAAGCATATCCTTATTTAATTATTCTCTTTCATTCAGTTATAAAATCAGCATGTCATTTTCATCAAATCGAAACTCGGGGCCGTATGCTACCTCCCAATAATACCCGTCAGGGTCTGAGAAATAGGCATGATAGCCGCCCCAAAAAACATCCTGCGGCTCCTTTTCAATTTTTGCTCCGGCCTTTTTTGCCAATTCAATTATTTGATGTACCTCTTCTTTGCTCTTTACGTTGTGAGCTAAAGTAATCCCGCCAAATCCAGTACCAATTGCGGGTGGATTATTATTGTTAATATCTTCAGCTAATAAATCCAGAGGGTACAGCTCCAACTTCAAGCCCCCTGATACGTTGAAAAATATCACCGGGGGATTGTAGCTTGTTTCTTTTGTTTGAAATCCTAATCCATCTTTATAAAAGCGGATTGACTTTTCCATATCCTTTACACCTAAACAGATAACAGTTATTCTATTCATTTTATTGTGCCTCCTTATTTCTTTTATTTATTTCATTACAATCCTCAAATTCCACTTTTCTGAGAAACTTACTTGAGCCTGAAAAGTCTTTATTACTGTAATGTGTTGTCATCGCGTAATATATTCCAAGCACACCATGAATCGCCATTAACCCACATGACATCATTAACAATATATCCAGAATAGAGCCTGATGAATGTTTTAGCGGTGCTAAAATTGTTGACCACAAGAATTCCCGCTCCATTCTCCCCACTCATAAATCTATTTGCTATTACCTTTATTAGAGTTTTGCGCCTCATTGGTCAATTAAATACATGTTTCTGCCATAAGGTTAGAAGTGGAAAGCCCAATTCAATAATTACATAAATTAGATCAATAGGCGAAGGTATGCCACAAAATAGCAAGGAAATCAAACGCCCAATTCCCCCAAAGAAAAAGCATACAGCTATAACCCGAAGAGTTGTCGTTTCACGTTCGACCCTTGGAATCAACCACAATAAAACAATACCAACGCCCAACCATAGGCCATTGTAAAATCGAAAATTGCTTTCCAGCATAAGAAGACCTTTCGAGTATTCTTGCCCATCAGCAAACCCGTAGTACCAGTTGACTGCGCCATATGCAAATCCCAGATAAGCTGTATATATTGCTAAAATACTTGTTAGTCCAAGTATTAACTGCATGATACGCTTAGAGATAAGCTTCTTATTGGAATTTTTCGCTATTACATTATTTTCTTTCATGTTAATTCATGCTTCCTTTCTCATATAACAATAGGTTATATATCGTTTCGATACTATAAGCCAAAGAATTTTATTTAATGACAACTATTCAAGTTGTTTGATTAAGTCATTACACCAATCAATAATTGACTGGAAGTAATAAGTACCACAAATAATTGTAGAGTATTTAAAATTATTTTTTGTATTATACATTTTTTCCGCTTCCTCTTTTTGCATATTAACCTCATTCAAGTGTTTTTCTAATATTTCAACAAATTGTTTAAGGTTCGCCATAGCCTTTTCAATTGGTAAATGATTATAAAAATAAATATTTACCAAGTAGCTATGATTTGATTTAGTAAAATTGATTGGTTTTTCCAACCAATCAAGAAAATATGATTTCCCGGTTTCAGTTATAGTATACAATTTTTTGAATTTACTGCCTTCAACCGTTTCCCGGTAAAAGATATATCCCTTATCCTCCATTCTTTTGAGTGCAGGATAAATGCTTCCAAAGCTGGCATCAAAAAAGTAAGATGTACACTCTACCATCCATTGTTTAAGGTCATATCCACTCATTTCATTTTGCATAAGCATACCAAGAATTATATATTCTAACATAGCTGTCTCCTAACGCTTATTATATCGAATTGATATATAAGAGTCTAACAAATGAATATTCCTTTGTCAAGCTAAATATAAAAACGCTAAATATAAAAACGATTGATGCACGTTTCGAAAAATAGTTACAACCATGCCGATTTAGAAAGTAAAAAAGATGCAAAAGGTATACTGGAAACTAGAGATGAGGAATAATGGCCTCTATGAACAACTGAATACGGAATGAAAGACGCTATGAGCTTTTACGGTTTTCATAGCTTTTTTCTTTGTTTATGGTAGCAAAATCAGGGTTTTGGGGATTACCTAAGTACGGAGAGAGATAACGTAGCAAGCAACCCGAAAATGTCAAAAATGCTTGTTGGGATAATCCCAAACCCTTATATGAACGGAGGAACGCCATGCCGAACCGAAAACGAAATATCCAGGTGAAGTTCTATGTCACAGAGGAAGAAAAGGCGCTAATAGAGGAAAAGATGAAGCTCCTGCCGACGCAGCGGTGCGGTACTTTCTACTCTTTGGAAAGAGGTGGGAGCGGATGCGCCCATTCCTCACAATGCATCCCGTCCAGAGCATCTCGTCCAATTCTTGCAGTGTCCAGTACAACGACTTTCCCAATGCGCCCCGCCTGTATATCCGATTGCAGCGCATTGAACGCCGTTACGAGCAGATTCATTCATGTTCTCACCTCCTTTCGCAACCGCGAAAGCGGGTGATGATTTCCCCTTTCAAAAACCCTCAACCACAGGTTTTACATCCATTAGTGGGACAACATATCCATTGAGATACACACAAACAAATCGCCATCTCTATTCAATCAAATGTGTCAATGTATTCTTCAAGGCAAAATCCCTGCTTATAAATCTCGGCAGCAGCATCCGTTCCAACATAACGGTAATGCCATGGTTCGTAGTCTGTATGAGTAAGATTGGTTTTATCCTCTGGATACCGCAAAATAAAACCATATCGCCAAGCTTTGTCGGCTAGCCAGTCATAGACCTGCTGCCCAGTGGATTTCACACCGTCCGCATTGATGTCAATCGCCAAACCCGTCTGATGCTCGCTGTAACCTACCGCAGCAACCCATTTGAGTGCTTCCGTTTTTGCTTCTGACCGAGAATAGCCCTGAGAGATAAAACTTTCTACTTTTTCATCCATCAGCTCTTGCTGCTTTTTTGCGGTTCGATAACCAGACGCAACTATGGGATAAATTCCCTGTGCCCGCATATCATCGAACATCTGCTGGAGGGCCGGATAAATACGCGAATCCACGCTTTGCCCATTGGATAGTTCCGTAAGCTCCATATCGTACTCATTCGGTATCCTATAGTCTTGGTTGACCAATATCAAGTTCCATCCATGATCTGTACTGGTAACTTGCCCGGAAAATTGGAAAAAATCAAAAAATGAATAAATCCCGGTTGATTGCCTTATGTCCGCTATAAACCTGATAGCAAACAGCAACACAATGATGGAAAACAGAATGAAAAATACTTTTTTCGTTTTATGCCGCCTTTTTTCAGTTCTGTGCTTCATCTGCTCATTCTCCGCACTTTAATCGTTCAACGACACTTTGCCTGTTCATCATTCGATAGGTGATATAGGGAATCAGAACACCCATCAAGAACATCAAGGGAAAAATAATCAATAACGGCCAAAAGTTCATCTTGAAATCTAAAAACCAAATTTTCTTACATATCGGGCGTACAAACATCAATGCACTGACAAGGCACAGCGGCAAAGAAGTAATTACCGATAGAATCGAATAATTACAGCCTTCTAACCAAAGCATTTTCATAACCTGCCTGCCTGTCATACCAATGCTTTGGAGTATAACAAGTTCTCTTCGGCGCGTAAAGATACTGGTCAATATGGTGTTAGCAAAATTCAATACACCGATAATCCCAATAATGAGTGAGATCGTTCCGCCGACAGATACGACGGTATTTTGAATATCTGTTGTGCCTGCCATAATCGTGCTTTTGGATTTATAAGTCATAGTTGGTTCTACGTTACTTGTGTATTGTTTCAGGAATACCTCTATCTCGGACTCTTTGCCTTGAGTCACGTCAAATTTATAACTCATGACATAGGTATCGCCAGTGAACTCCTCATATACATCACTTGGGAGGAAGAAGCAGGAGCCAACCCAATCATAGGTATTTGCCTCATTTGCGATGACATGCCCCAATACCGTAAATTCTCGAACGCTTCCGTTGTAATCCACTTCGACTTTATCTCCAATAGCGTGATTGATGCTATCTTCGTCCATAACGCCGCGAGTGCTGACATAGGTCCCCTCTAAAATGTATTCGCCCGATGTAAGTTTTGCCGTATCCAATTCACCGTCCACTAATTGAAGCTGTGAAAACAGGACCGTATCAAGACCGTAGATTTGCGTGGAAAAGGCTCCGTTCTCTCGCAGGTTGACTGTCTGTTTTGTAGTATCACTTTTATATACGGCATTACAGCCATATTCACATCCTCCAGTTTCAAATCCATCCTGTTCTTCGACCACGTGAATGAAACTCTCGCTCAGCGCACTTTCTTCGCCTACTTCGTAATAATTTAAGAGCCTGCTTTGACCAATGCAAAAATCAAAATCTATCATATTTTTGATGGCGTTCTCCGGGTCAACGCTATGAGAAAAAATAAAAACGGTGTTCGTAAGCACGATGCTCAGCGAAAGGCTCAGGACTACCAAACCAGTTCGTTTTTTATTTCGGCCCAAATTTGCCCATGCCATACTCTTTTGAGGGGAACCGGAACGAGAACTTCTCCTTTGCTTTCTTCCGGCAATTACATCAGAATCCGTATATCGTATAGCCTCGATGGGGGAGACTTTAGCTGCCATTTTTGCAGGTTTCCAAATACTGATTCGTACAGTAATCAATGCGAATACCGCAGCCCCAATAAATATAAGGGGATTGGGCGATACAGTTGCAGCATCCCCCGAAAAACTGGTCTGCGCCATGAGTAAGGGCATAAGCACCTTACCGATAAAATAGCCGCCGCATAGTCCCATTGGGATGCCAATCAAAGAAAGTGTCCATGCCTGCTTACGAATGATCGAGTTGATCTGCCGCCCCGTAGTGCCGATGGTTTTCAGCAGCCCATAAAAGTGCAAATCACGCAGAATCGAAATTTGAAAGATATTGTAGATAATGAGATACCCTGTAAATAAGAACAGCAGCAACGCACAAATCAGCGCAAGTATCGTCCCGACACCGTTTGAAGTTTGTGCAGATAAATAAAGCGGGTTTATCCCTGCATTGATATAATTTTGTTCAGACAAATCCATGGAGTAGCCGCTGTCTTCGACCACAGTTTCCAAATCTTTCTCAACATTTCGAGTATTCTCAAATTTAATGATGCCGGTAATCGTGCCGGTGTCAACATGATCATGCTGAAATGTATCTGTCAGCTCATCTGCGTGAGCCTCCACATAGGCTTGTGACGCAATGATTGTTCCATATTGCACACCGGGATAGCTTTCCCACCAACCTGCCAGAACAAAATGACGTATGACCTTCTGATTGTGGACGGTAAGTTCCATTGTAAGCTCCGTACCGGCCTTTTGTGGTACGCCCAACAATTCCAATGTTGTTGTGTCCGTGATAATCTCATTTTCTGCTTCCGGCTTATGTCCGCTGGTGGGTTCAACAAACATATATTTCAAGCCGACGTCATCATAATACCTAAATAGCGTATCGCGCTTGGAAAGTGCTTCATTAGCCACACTGTCTGCCAGTTTACGGCAGTATGCGATTTCCTGAATCAAAGGATGTCTGCTGATCGTATCATACTCGGATTCGCTCATATCTACGATTTTAGCGTGCCCATCGCCGCCGGACAAAATCATATTTGCCTGCTGCGTGCTTTCCATCATGCCGGCTCCCAACGTAAACAGGCTGGTAAATAAAATGGAAGTGAGGGAAATTGCAATCACCGCAATGATATTGCGCGTTTTGTTAGCGTGAAAACTTCTTCCCGCTAATTCTTTCCCAATAGCACGAGTATCATTTTCAAAAGGCCAAGTCATAAGCTGCCACCTCCCTTAACCTACAATCTTGCCGTCTTCAATCCGCATAATGCGGTCGGCAAGCTGGGCAATCTCGTTGTTATGGGTAATCATGACTATGGTCTGGTTAAATTCTCCGCTTGTACGCTTCAAAAGTCCCATCACGTCTGCACTGGTCTTGCTGTCCAAGTTTCCAGTCGGTTCATCGGCAAGGACAATGGCTGGTTTAGTAATCAGCGCGCGAGCGATAGCCACGCGCTGCTGCTGACCGCCGGAGAGGTTATTCGGCATATTCTTCAGCTTATCTTCCAAAGCCAGCATACACACAACCTCTTTCATGAATTTCTTATCTACGGTATCTCCGTCCAGCTTCACGGGCAGGACGATATTTTCATACACATTCAAAATCGGCACCAGATTGTAGTTCTGGAAGATAAAGCCAATATTGCGGCGGCGGAAAATCGTTAGTTCTTCATCGTTCTTTTTTGCCAGCTCTTCGCCCCGGACAATCACACTGCCGGAAGTCGGAGTATCAAGCCCGCCCATCATGTGAAGCAGCGTAGACTTGCCGCTGCCGGAAGTTCCCACCACGGCTACAAACTCGCCTTGCTTCACAGGGAAGTTCACGCCATCCAAGGCACGGGTAATGTTTGGCTTTGTGCCGTAATACTTTTTCAAATCAATCGTCTGTAAAATACTCATATTCAAAATGCTCCTTTTGAGGCTTCTGCCTGTTGATGAAGCCATTGTAAGACACAAATGTTACAGAAATGTCCGAGGTGGGAATGTAATTTTTCAAAAAATGGTGTGAATTGTTACAAGGATCGGACATTTCAAAAAATCAGCGGCAGTCAACCAGAAAAAGGCAGACCACCGCTTGCTTTATCGACTGGGAAGAAACACGGAGAAGGTAGAGCCTTTGCCGACTTCGGATGTAACCTTGATATATCCCCCCTGTTTATTGATGATCTCACGGGCAAGAAACAGCCCGATACCAATACCTGGTGCATCGTGTACTTCTTCCTCACGATAGAAACGCCGAAAGATGGAACGCACATCCACCTTGACATACATTTCCCATTGCTCTACGGACACGCTTATTTTGCCCCCGGCAGGGGTGTACTTTACCGCATTGTCCAGCGGATTAAAGAGGGCTTCTGCTGTCCATTTGCTGTCATGGCACAGGCACAAATCTTCGGGACAGTTTACGGTCACAGCAATATCCTTTTTCTCCGCATCATAGACAATCCCACTCATAGCCTGTGCCAAAGTGCGGAACAGACTACCGTTTTTCTTCTCAAGCCGAATTGCTCCGGTTTCCAACCGAGAGGTCTTGAGGAGAGCGTGAAAGAGGAAATCCAGCTTCTCCGTCTGGCTGCGGATACCTTGCAGAAAGTCCGTCCGGTCCTGTTCGGTGACGGGCTTTGTCAGCAGCGTGTCTGTTACCATTTTCAAATTGCTTACAGGCGTTTTTACCTGATGGGATATATCGGACACAAGGGCTTGAAGCTCCTGCCGTTCCTTGTCCACCTTGCGGCGGTTCTCCTGCATAATTCCATATAACCGGATCAGGCGGTGACTGATCCGGGCAAAGAGGGTTTCGCTGTCGCTGACCTCATGCGGCTCCTCGCTGCCGTCAATCATGTTGTCCAATGTCAGGCACAAATCGGAAGTAAAGATGGACAGTCTTTTTCCAAAAAGCAGTACCAGAAGAAACAGCCAGGCCAGAGCACAAATCGTCAGAGCCGCTCCCACCCAGATCACAAAATGATTACCGGTCAGAGCATAGATAACAACAGTTATCGTCAGCATGGAAAGCAGCGCCCCGTTCCCAATTAACAGACATAGCTTTTTGACAGAAAGGCGATTTAGTATCATTTCTTTTCGCCTCCGGTCCATTGATAGCCCATACCGTAAACGGTCTTGATATAAGCACCTCCGCCTGTTTCGATCTTGCTCCGAATACGGCTGATTGAGGTGGTAAGGGTATGCTCGTCCACATAGTTTTCATCCACATCCCACAACTTTTCCAAAAGCTGCTGACGGGTAAGCACCTGCCGCGGGTTTTTGCGAAACAGATTGAGCATCTTAAATTCCGTTGCAGAGAGGGTCAGAGGTTTGCCGTCCAAGCTGGCGGTCTGCTCCGAGAAGTCCAGAAACAGGCTGCCGTCATCATAAATGTCCTTTGCTGGCTTGTGGTGTTCCAGCATAGCAAACATGGCTTTAATTTTCCTCTGTAATGCTCCGATGGAAAAGGGCTTTGTAATGTAGTCCACCGCCCCGGCCTCATAACCCCGTATCTGATCGCTCTCCTGATCGTTTGCGGTCAGGAAGATAATTACTGTGTCCGGATGTTCCGGTTTGACGAATTTGCACAGGTCATAGCCGTTACCGTCCGGTAAATTGATGTCCAGCAAGACTAAATCAAATACTTTTGCTTTCAGAGTTTCGGCGGCTGCCCTTGCATTTAGGACAGCGGTAACACTGTAGTTGTCCAACGTCAGATTATAGGCCAGGGTCTTATTCAAAAGGTTGTCGTCCTCGACAATCAAAATCTGTTTCATGTACTCACTTCCTTTGCGATTTTTTATTTAGTGTAACTTGTAAATGTCCGTAAAATGTTACAGTTGGACATTCCTGTTTTCTTTTCTTCGTCCGTCAGCAGGCTTTTCCGCGTCTTTCGGTATCAACCACATATACCCGATTTTATCAATGCCAGGTATACGGTTATCCTCGCAAAGTTTTTGTACCCACCTTTCAGAGATACCCCATTCTTTTGCCGCTTCCGGGCACGACATATATTCCATACGCTGACCGACCTCATTTTCCTATTTGTCCACTCTAAATTGTATACGGCTGTCCGCACTAAATCAAGTACTTCTTCAAAAGAAAGGATGAACAGTAAAATGTAGTAGGGTTGATTGCCATCATGGGGGGTGACACTCATCCGACCATGTGGGAATTGTAGAACGAGTTGAAAACGGCACTGTTTACACCGTGGAGGGTGTTCGCCCAGTTCACCTTTGATGCTTGACATTATTCGGCTGACCGATTATCATATATCCATGAGCGATTATAGGAGGATTTTCTATGTTTGATTATATGACAGTACAGGAAACCGCTAAACTTTGGAATCTTTCCGAGCGGCGAGTGCAAAAACTTTGCGAGAATAATCGAATAGAAGGTGTTGTACGGTTAAGTCGAGTATGGCTTATCCCGAAAAATGCGAAAAAACCGATTGATAAAAGATACAAAGCGACCACGGAGGGAAACAATGGACTTCAATGTAAAATTACAGCAACTCAGAAAGCAAAATAATATGACACAAGAACAGCTTGCAGAGCAGTTATATGTGTCCAGAACAGCTATATCAAAATGGGAAAGCGGTAAGGGCTACCCTAATATAGATTCACTCAAAAGCATATCTAAATTATTTTCAGTATCTATTGATGATTTATTGTCTGGAGAAGAATTAATTTTTCTTGCCGAAGATGAAAATCGATTTAATATAAGCAAGATTTATAGCTTGATTTTTGGTATATTGGATTTAATGACACTTTCCTTTCTGTTCTTGCCGCTCTATACACGAGTGGATAATGACCTTATTCGGACTGTGAGTCTGTTTGCGAATCCCGATGCAAGCATCATCACATGGGCAATTTATCTTGCACTTCCAATTTTAATGGCAATAATGGGGATTATCCAGATAATCACGCAACGCTCTATAAATGAAAGATGGTATAATATCAGCCGAACCGCTTCTGTTTTATTACAGGCTTTTTTCATCATTGCTTATGTCGCAACACGTCAACCCTATGCAATTTCTCTGCTTTTTCTAATTTTCATGGTTAAGGTGGTACTTTTAATGAAGGGTAGCCGAATTAAGTAATTCCCTCAAAAATTCGTTGAAAACGCTCTCTGACACGAAAAGTGTCGGAGGGCGTTTTGCATTGTGACGATAGGTTTCTTGATTGTTCATACTATTTGCTGGACAATAAAATTGTAATTACAAGCAGTTTTCTATTTGCAAAAAAAGGAAAGGAATATGTTTATGGAGTATATTATTGAAACTGAAAATCTTGTCAAACAGTATGGAGCGGCTACGGTTGTTAATAACATCAATATTCATGTGCCGAGGGGTAACATTTATGGTTTGCTCGGCAGAAATGGAGCGGGTAAAACCACTGCCATGAGAATGATGTTAAATCTTGTCTTCCCGACATCAGGAACAATATACTTGTTTGGGGTGGATTGTAGAGAAAATACCGAAAAGTTGTATTGTAAAATAGGTTCTATTGTAGAAACTCCGGGATTTTATGAAAATTTGACTGCCTATGAAAATTTGGAACTTCTGAGGCGTTTACGTGGGAAACAGAAAAAAGAATATGTACAGGATGCATTAAAGGTTGTTGGTTTGCAAAATGAACGAACAAAACCTTTTTCTGACTACTCTTTAGGAATGAAACAACGGCTTGGAATTGCCGCCGCAATTATGCACAAACCAGAGCTTCTCATACTTGATGAGCCGATTAACGGACTTGACCCAATAGGTATATCAGAAATTCGTTTACTTTTATCTGAACTGAGCCAAAAATATGGAACTACAATTTTTATTTCCAGTCATGTTTTAAATGAGATTGAACAAATTGCGGATATTATTGGAGTAATGCATGAAGGAAAATTGATAGAAGAAGTAAATGTTGAAGGTCTTCATAAGAGTAACCGCAGATACCTTGAGTTTAAGGTGTCCGATACATTAGCCGCTGTAAAGCTGTTAGAAAATCACTATCGAATTACAGATTACTTAATACAGGAAGATACAATACGAGTTTATGACCATACGTATAACAGCGGAGAAATCAATAAATGTTTTATTAATAACGAGTTACTTGTTACTCAGGTCAATGTATATGAAGAAAATTTGGAAGATTATTTTTCCACTTTAATTGGAGGTGGCGGTATTGCTTAATTTAATTTTTTGTGAGCTATTAAAACTTAAACGTTCCAAAATGTTACCGCTTAGCATAGTAGGAGCTTTGGCTACCCCCATTATGATGCTTTTAGAAGCTTTGCAGACACATTTTGAGCATCCCGAACAAAGTTTTACTCTTAGTGACATATATGAAAATAGCCTGCTTTATGTAATGCTATTGATGAACATGTTAATTTATGTAGCAATTACTGCCTATTTGTTCAGCAGAGAGTATACAGAAAAAACATTAAAAACAATACTACCAGTACCTGTTTCAAGAAACAAACTTGTCAATGTAAAATTTTTTACACTTCTAATTTGGAGTATCATGCTATCGGTTGTTTCATGGATTGGGAGTCTTGTTTTGTCTACCATTTATCACTTTATATTTGGATTGGATGATTTTTATTTTACTGCATCATTACAATGGCTGATAAAATTTGTTTTAAGTGGGATAATGATGTTTTTTACCGTTTCACCTTTTGCATTTTTAGCCGAAAAAACAAAAGGATTGGTTGCGCCTATGATTATCTCAGCGGTTATGGTTATGGGAAATGTCGCTCTTTGTAACCAAAACATTGGTGCATTATATCCATGGACAGCTACGTTCTTTTTGTTAGAAGGGAAAACGGAAAGCACCGGATATCCAATACTATTATCAATAGGAATTATCATCTTTGTATCTGTTATAGGCTTCTGTGTAACTTTTCACTACTTTAAAAAGGAGGACTTAAAATAATGGCAGTAGATTTTATAGAAATATTGAAAGTGATTTTTCTTGGTATTGTAGAGGGCATTACGGAATGGCTGCCCATCAGTAGTACGGGGCATATGCTGCTTGTAGATGATTTTTTACAGCTAAATGCAAGTGAAGCTTTTAAAGAAATGTTTTTTGTTGTCATTCAGCTTGGCGCAATTTTAGCTGTTGTAGCAATGTTTTGGAAGAAAATGTTCCCATTTCAGTTTAAGGACAAACAGAAGCCAATTATCAAAGCAGAAACCGTTTCTATATGGCTTAAAGTAGCGGTTGCTTGTGTACCAGGGGCAGTCGTAACAATTTTATTTGATGATTATATTGAAGCGCATTTTCATACACCTACTGTAATTGCATTGACTCTAATTATCTATGGTATTGCATTTATAGTAATTGAAAATTGGAATAAAAAACGTATTCCTCGCACCGAAGAACTATCAGACGTTACCTATAAAACTGCATTTTTAATTGGTTTGTTTCAAGTTCTATCCATTATCCCCGGTACTTCACGCTCAGGCGCTACTATTATTGGGGCATTGCTACTGGGAGTATCCCGTGTTGTGGCGGCGGAGTTCACATTTTTTATGGCAGTTCCTGTTATGTTCGGGTTAAGTGCTATAAAAATGTTTAAGTTTGGATTCGAGTTTTCAAGCGGTGAACTTCTTATATTACTCCTTGGGGTAGCCGTCGCTTTTATAGTATCCATTTTTGTTATTAAGTTCTTAATGAACTTTATTAAAAAGCATGATTTCAAGGTATTTGGTTGGTATCGAATTGCACTTGGTATATTAGTGTTGATATTTGCATTAAAATAAAAAACTAAATTGAGGTATTTCTATGATAAAAAGTGGATGGATACTTGTATGACCGAGAAAAGGCGATGTTGGCTGAGTGCCGATGCCGTCTTTTACTTAACCAAATAGAAATAAAACATCTGAATGAGTGGTAGTTATTATAACAATATCACTTAATAGGATAGAAAAACCTATAAATATATGCTATAATCAGAACGGTAGACAAGAAGTTGCAAATGAAGATTATATTAGGCGCTGTTTGTTAGAGGATTAAAATATGATTTCTAAAAAAGATATATATGTATTTGGAGGGAAGCATCGCATATTACTCCAATCAAATGAATTTATATGCCTGCGTCCCCATCCCAATCTGAGAGAATACATTTCAAATTATAACATAACTTTTCCTACGAAAGGTCTTATGCCTGACGGTTTTACCGTAATGCCATGCGGATGCTCGACCCTTACCATCGAGTATGACAATAAAAATTTATTTGTCTATTTGGAGGGTCCTACTACAAAGCCATATATTGTTGGAAGTCAAGCTAATCAACTTGAAATGTTAGTAACCATAGAATTTAAGCCAGCCGGGCTTTATGCCCTCACAGGCATAAGTCAAAGCGAATTAGCTGATGAATCAATTTCTTTTGAAGCGGTTAATCCGAAATTAAGCAAATTGGTTTCGGATGCGGTTGAAAAAGCGGGAAGTGTTTACGAACTTGCAACCAGCCTTGACATGTTGCTACTGGAAAATATGTATACGGCTTACCATCCCCAGTTAATACTGACACTTCAAAATATTGTTGGCTGTGCCGGAAATATTGCCGTAAAAAGACTATCAGATGATATCCATTATAGTGAACGTCAATTAAACAGAATTTTCAAGCAGCATGTGGGTGTAAGTGCTAAATCGTTTTCAAGATTAATTCGGATTAACGGTGCCTTTCGCTTATTAAAAAAACCTACTAGCAGCTTAACTTTGATTTCTGATATAATGGGATTTTACGATTTGTCCCATTTTATCCACGATTTTAGGTCAGTGTGTGGAATAACGCCACAAGAGTACCGCAATAACATGTCCGATTTTTACATCAACACTAAGAAATTTTGAAGTATAATTTAAATGAGGTTTTAGAGAATATAAAAAACAGAAAGGTTGTTGAAAAATGAATCAAGATATTATTACTAAGGCTACCGAAATTGTTAAGGAAAACTCTGTCCACGGCGGGAAGGCAGGTTTCGGGATATGCACTCTTTCATTGATTGATTCAGAGTGTTTCCCAACTGCATCAATCGTAACGCCGTCAAAGTCTGACGGCATTAACTGGATTACATTTGGCACAATGCTCGACCAAAACAGGGCAAAGAGAGTTGCAAACTGCAATCGCGCAAGTGTCTGTTTCGGCACTGCTGAACATTGTATCAATCTGGTTGGTGAAATAGAGATAATTACCTCGGATAATGTAAAGCGCGAGATGTGGTATGACGGACTTGGGCATCACTTCACAGGTCCTGATGACCCCAATTACTGCGTGTTGAAGTTCACCACTAAGCGCTACAAACTCTTTATAGACTATGAGGAGTTGGTAGGCACATTATAAGAGCATAATCTGCACCCCGGCATTTTTTTGTTTTTCGCTAAGTTTTAGTTACAGTTAAATACGCTTTGTACATAGCCGATTGGTTTTCTACACGAAAATCAATTGGCTTTTTCTAGTGTGCCGGGCATGGCGCTAATCTAGCTGGTGAAAGTCCAGTCACGGGTATTTACCGCCAAGTTGTAGCGAGCCACAAGTTGGTATCAGTAATGGTATAGATGAAGGAAGCGTTTGCCTTTTCGCAGACTTCATATATTTCATCATATTTCGTATCAATTAATGGCTCTACCTTTCTTTTAAAACTTATCGCTTTATAAACGAAATACGGAAAAATTCAACAAAAGAAGTTCTTATACCAGTAAAACGAATCTTTTCGGGAACGATCTAAAGTTCCATCGCTCTCGACTTTATCCTTTGTACTCAGGCCATTTTCAACAAATAGCCGTGTCCTCCGATTTTGAGGATTTGCTAAAGCGCATGGAAACGGACGGCTTCACGCTGCCTGGCCCAGGAAAACCATTGCGAAGAAACGCCATGTGTCTTGCATGATGGATTAGTGGAATAGATGCCCTCCATCCACCTTTCAAGCTGCGTCAGCGTGATGCTCGACTTTGCTGCTAAACGGCTCAACAGTCGAACGGCACCGTGGGGAGCCATCCTAAATCTCCCGGATATGATATTCAATTCGGCAGATAGTTCTCATATATTTCATGGGCATCTTTAATATGAAGCTGCTCAGTCTGAGGTGTTCCGGCAGCACCGGCGGTGACAAGAATATATTCCGTACCGTCTTTTTCAGCCAGGCTGGCAAGACATTGACCCGCCTTACCTGTGTAACCTGTTTTTCCGCCCAAAATGATACCGCCGTCAAATTCCGCTCCATCCATCATCTGAAACATTGAACTATAAAATGTAATGCCGTCGGTATGAATGTTTGTGGCGGCGGTGGAATATCGGTGCGATATGAATACCTGACGAAATGTATCATTTTGCAGAGCGTATTCCAGTAAGGTTGCGATATCTCTCACAGTTGAATAGTGGTTATCATCGTGCAAACCGGTAACATTTGCAAAATGAGTATCCTCCATTCCGAGAGCTTTTGCCTTCTGGTTCATTAGCTCTACAAAATTGTCCTCTGAGCCTGAAATACGCTTTGCAAGCCCAATTGAACATTCAGCTCCGGAAGGCAGGAGAACACCATAGAGTAAGTCAATGGCCCGTACCTCTTCATTGGGTTGAAAACCGGCCATTGAGGCGTCGGCAGTATAGATATAAGAAAAGACCTCATCCCCCAAAAACACCAGTTCTTCCAGGTCAGACAGATTTTCAACCGCTAAAATTGCCGTCATGATTTTGGTCATTGAGGCGGGATATATCTTTTGACTGCTATTGATATCCAGTAAAACTTCCTGATCATCCAACTGGATAAGCAGTGCTTCCTGACTGTTTATATAAGATGGAGCCTGGATAGACTCTTCGATGGAGGAAGGCAGACTGAATGCATGTCCTTCCATAAGAAGAAGTGTACTAGTTAACACCATAATAATACTTAAAAATAAAAACATAGTCGACTTGAATCTCATTTTTTTTGTTTTCATAAAAACATCTCCTTTTGCTTTTTGTTATTTTCACTATAACTTAAATTTTTGTCTTTGTATTGGTTTTTGCATGAACCTAACCGAGTTGCCCTAAACGTAAAACTTAAATCACGTTCAAGACAGAAATTTAACATTCAGGGCAAAAAACTTTTCTATTCCTTTAAATTGATTCGATAGATGAAATTTATGATAAAATACCTTATAATGTACAACAAGAAAATTATTTTTCAAGTAAGAAATGTGCAAAGATCAGGGATTAATCTCTGCAATACTTTTGAAAAAATATATTTATAGATAAGGAGTGTTTTGATTGAGAAGAAGTGACAGAGATGTTGTTGGTTTGACAAATATTCTTTCCATTTTAGACAATTGTGATATTATGCGACTTGGTTTATGCGTTGATAAAGAACCTTACGTAGTTCCCTTGAATTTTGCCTATGAAGTGATAGGTGAAGAGGTTTTTATCTACTTCCATTGTGCCTCAAAGGGTAAAAAGCTGGATATGATAGCCCAAAATAGTAATGCATGCTTTGAAGCTGATTGTTCTTACAAAATAATGGAAGCTAAAAATGCTTGTGATTGGTCTGCTGAATTTGAAAGCGTAATTGGTGATGGCAAAATTACTATCTTAAAAGATGAAACACAAAAAGTTAAAGCTTTGGATACTCTTATGAAAAAATATGGATTTCAAGGAAAACCATATTATATTCCATCAGAGTTAGCAGCAGTTACAGTTTTACAAATTTGTGTAACATCTATGACTGGAAAACGAAAAACGTAAATAAGAACGAGCCGATGCCCTGTCAGCTATTTCACAAAGCATTATCATCTTAAATACCTATTTTCCATGATAAGCCCAATGCTAAATAAAACTTGATATACTATCATCATCATTGCCAAAATGGTAGCATTAAAATTTAATCCAACAACTAATGCACTAATAGGAATAAGAATCGATAGTGCAATATAGAGTTTAGATTTATATAGCCATCCATAAGGCATAAGATGTGCTCCGAAAATTAGAGCAATAACCATCAGCATTTTTTCTGGTATTGTTGGATAAATCCACATAGCAATTAACAAGTAGACAATTTGATTAACCGAAAACAATACTCCCAAATTAGTAAGTGGATTTCCTTTATTTTGAAAATCTACTTTAATTAACTTTGATATTATAAATGATAATGGCAATAGTGGTGTAATAAAGAAAAATGTCAATAAATTTTTAGTTAATATCGGCAACTGTGAAGAGTGAACAAGCAAAACTCCTGCCCAAATAATGATAGAAGCTAAAATAATGTGTAAACCTCTTTTTTGTTTTACTGCACAATCAATCCTAAGCGTTTCTAAATCCATAGTCGATTCCCCTTCTTGTTTTTTCATAGTAGTCAAATTTCCTTTTTCCTTATTTTAATTGATATTATGCAGGAAATTGTCATTACTAACATAGAAATAGTAATTCCGCTTACTAGCATTACTAAAATATTATCACTAAAATATTTAATGATTCCCATAATAATTATTCTAAATGAGTCATTTTTCATAAGATATTGTGTTAATGGAACCCCAATTGCAAAGCATAGAACATAAGGCAATATCGACATAATCATAGCTTTTGAGTACTCAAAACTAAAATAGAATGGATATTGGATACTAATAAATAAAAAGGCAATTAACATCGAAAGTGCTAAAAACTCACCCCCTCTTTTCCAATCAATAATACCGTTTAATGCCAAAGAAAGAATAATATAGTTTGCAAAAGATAAGATTCCTGCAAAAACCACTACAATCGAAGAAAACAAGTATCTGCTTATAATACATTGTGTCATCCGGACAGGTAATGTACCATATAACTTATTAAAATTGCTTTTTTCTGTTATTGAGAAAACAACATTAAGCATGAATGCAATAAAAGTAAGAGTTACTAAAATGCTTGCGCCCAAATCTGCGACGATTCCCAAAATTATTGGAATAATCAAAAAGATTATCATAATCCTAACGAGCGGTTTCATTGCGTAGAAATCTAACTTAATCAAGTTCTTTATAGCCATTAGAATACTCCTTTACTTTTCTGAATTTATATAAATTAAAATATCATCAATGGTTGCTTTCTCGGTAATCATGCCTGATGCAATATATTTCATATTTTGAATATCTAATAATGCAGAAAATCCTGTCGTGCCTTTTTTTAATCCAATCAAATGATTTTCTATTTCGGAAGTCAGCGTCTCAAGGCCGCCTTTTACAATGCAATACTTTTCAAACAGTTCATCCTTTATTCCAGTATAGAAAATATTTCCATTATTCATGATAGTTAAATAATCAGCAATTTTATCTAAATCTGATGTAATGTGTGTTGAAAATAATATAGAATTATTTTCATCTTCAATGTATTGCAAAAGTATATCTAATAGTTCATCACGAGCGACTGGGTCTAATACACTTGTTGGTTCGTCCAAAATCAATAACCTTGCTTTATGTGATAAAGCAACAGCTAACATTAACTTGATTTTCATACCCTTAGACAATTCTTTTACCTTCTTGTTGGTTGCTAAATTGAACTTTTCTAAATAGCCATGAAAAGTACTTGAATTCCATCTAATATAGAATGGAGATATAGCAGACTCCACATCAGATATTTTCCAATCTTCCACAAAAAATAAATCATCAAAAACCACCGCTATATCTTGTTTCATGTCAAAATTATCTTTAATTTCATTCCCGAAAACTTTTATTGTTCCTGTTTCTTTTTGTAAAAGCTCTAATATCAATTTTATGGTGGTCGTTTTGCCAGCTCCATTTTTACCGACCAGTCCCATGATAAAGCCATCGGGTAACGTAAATGAAACATTATGCAAAGAAAAATCTTTAAAATTTTTAGACAGGTTACTGATTTCTATCATAATATGATTCCTCCATTAAGGTTTTTAAAAGTTGGGATAACTCCTCATCAGATTTCTTTAGTAATTTTGCACATTTTAGTATTTCCGAAAAGTGTTCCTCAATACTATGTAATAGTTTTTCTTCAAGCATATTCTGATTAATTGGCTTAACATAGCAACCCTTTCCTTGGACTATTGTGATATACCCGTCGTTTTCCAAATCTGTATATGCCCTTGTTGTTGTAATTACACTTACTTTTAATTCCCTTGACAATTGCCTGATTGACGGTAAAAGTTCACCATCCGATATACTTCCAGATAAGATTACTTCTTTAATCTGCTCATATATCTGTTGATAAATAGGCATATCTGAAGAATTTTGTATTATTATTTTCAAATCATCACTCCTCACATAGCTTACTGATTATACTCACTATAATCAGTATAATGGATTGAATAAGTTTTGTCAAGCTAAGAAAAATAAGATTAGCTTATTTTATAACTAATTTTACGAAGAACACTTGATTTAAGCTGTATACTTATTTAACCTCCGAAGGAATCCCCCGCTTCTAAGCGAAGCGGATTACGAGTATCCTCTTTGACTTGGAATTTTCATGTCATGCGTAGGGAATGATGGTGTATTCGGGCAGTGGCATGTTATCCCAGGTCGCACCACGCCGGAGCAGAATGAAATTTTTCAACTCCGGATCAGTCAGTTTCTGATTTGTACTGCCGCTTTTTTTATAAGGCAAAATGCAAGATGTTTATATATGGAATCCATGAATGGCAACGGACAGTTTGCCTTTCTATTTACTCCTGCATAGTTCGACTAACTGCGCTCGCGTCAGGAATATCTTTATAATATCCGGGATACCTCAATCTAAAGGGCAAACGAGAAACGGTCAATACATTATTATTTTGAATATTTTCTAAATAGTTCTTGAGTTTTGAACAGCGCCGTGTTATAATCTATTTAGAAATAATTCTAAACAATTGGAGGTGATGTTCGTTGGGATTTCCTGAAACTTTTAAGGCACTATCCGACCCGGTTAGGCGTGACATTCTTATTATGCTGAAAAACGGCAGGTTGTCCGCCGGAGAAGTAGGGCAGCACTTTAACATGACCGGGGCTACGATTTCCTATCATCTGTCACAATTAAAAAAAGCCGGTCTTGTCTTTGAAACAAAATATAAGAATTACATATACTATGAGCTAAACATATCGGTCTTTGAGGAAGTTATGCTTTGGCTATCCCAATTTAACGGAGGTAAGGACAATGAAAATCAAAAATAACTCTGCCATGTTTATAATAACGTCAGTTGTGTGCCTGTTGCCAATTATTTTGTCATTTGCGGTTTATAATGAGCTGCCCGGGCAAATTGCCGTCCGCTGGGACAGTGCTGGAAACCCCGACAATTTTCTTCCGAAAGCCCTTGCTGCCTTCGGCCTGCCGTTCTTATTTATGGCGGTTAACATTTTTTCTAAATTATTCCTTTTTAATGACCCTAAGCGATCTGCAAATTTACCAAAGGTAATGCTAATAATTTCCGTATGGACGCCGCCGGTTTTATCACTCGTGCTAGTGCCGCTTACATTGTTTATCGCTATGGGCGCGAAGATTCCCATACCCATGATCGCTCCCGTATTGGTGGGGATCATATTTATCCTCTGCGGAAACTATATGCCAAAAACAAGACAGAATTACACTGTTGGTATCAAGTTCCCGTGGACGCTTCACAACGCTGACAACTGGAACAAGACACACCGAATAGCGGGATATCTATGGGTAATTAGCGGGATTATCCTTATTGCCGTTGGGTTTATAGTTGGTGACGCTTCTTTATGGGGTGTTCCACTTATTCTTTACATTATCGCTGTGCTTCTCGTTGTTCCGCTTCTCTATTCATATTTGCTTTATAACAAAATCCGCAAGGACAAAAAAGAGGCCGATGATTAATCTACAAGCGCTCATCAATGATCACCAGTTTGGGGCGATGGGCGCGGTTGCCGGGTTAGGGCTCGCATATGCGTTTCTGTTAAAGGTACCCTCCATTGACGGTATTTATAATGCAGTACGGAGTCTTAAATCAAGTGGTAAGGATTCACTCAGCAGGAGCAATTAGAACTAAAAAATGGAATGGCGGAGCATATGGTTGTACCAGAATTTAAGGGAATTGATAATTTATCATTGGACATAAAGGAACTAAAATCTATATAATTGCAAACTCAGTTTGTGCGCCTTTTGTTTCCAAAGATGAATTAGATTATGAATATGTAATATTAGATGGAGGTAATAAGAATGGCTGTTGATAATCAGTATATATCAGATGTGGAAGCGATATTGTCGCACAGATATGACAACGGCGCCGATCTTTGGACCACGCCCGACAAACGCCTGCTGAAAGGAGCTCCATTCTCAGCTTTGGAGAGTGCGCTTTTCTTATTGGAATTGGGTATGGAACCTACCGAACCAGTTCTCCAGGGGATTGCCGACTTATTCTTCAGCGTCTGGCAGAAGGACGGACGCTTCAAGGCGTACCCGAAAGGTTCCATTTTTCCCTGCCAAACCGTTCGTGCCGCCGATCTGCTCTGCCGCATGGGATATGCCTCCGACACGAGGCTGCAAAGAACCTTCATGCATCTTTTGGATATTCAGTATCATGACGGCGGCTGGCGCTGCGAAAAGTATTTCTTTGGCCGGGGACCGGAAACGGAATATTCAAATCCCCACCCGACCCTTACCGCCTTGAGTGCTTTCCGCTTCAGCGACTATCTGAACAACGAACCGGCGCTTGACAGGGCAGTGGATTTTTTGCTGGAGCACTGGACAATCAGAAAACCGATCGGTCCCTGCCATTATGGAATCGGTACGTTATTCATGCAAATGGAATACCCTTTTAGAAACTATAACCTTTTTGTGTATGTCTATGTCCTATCCTTTTACGACCGGGCGAAGGAGGACAAACGGTTCCTGGAGGCACTGGAGAAACTGGAATCCAAAATGGTCGGCGGGCAGATAGTGGTCGAGCGTGTTGTCCCGAAGCTGGCAGGGCTTACTTTCTGCAAAAAAGGCCATCCGAGTGAATTGGCAACAAAACGCTATCACGAAATATTAAATAACCTTGGTAGAAAAAGATGACCGGTATCTGATAGCGTTTAAACAGGTAAGCCGCTATAGATCGCAATTTGGTAAGATTTCTAAGGATTGGAGGTGTAAAAATCAAATATACAGCAACCATAATTACAATAGGAAGAATGATGTTGGCTTTTTCACTGCTGTTGATAAATCCATCATCTATACTCTTTTTTATGATTTATTTCTTATGCGGCATAAGCGATATTTTAGATGGATACATCGCCAGAAGGACTAATACAACCAATAAGCTCGGAGAAATTCTTGACAGTATTGCCGATTTGATTTTTATAACCATTATGCTGATTGTTTTTATTCCGTTGCTTACATGGGAATCGTGGATGCTTTGCTGGGTGGGGATAATCGCTTTTATGCGCTTTCTATCATTTGGAATTGGATTTATAAAATATCATACATTATCTTTTTTACATACCTGGGCCAACAAAGCAACCGGAATAGTGTTGTTTTGTTTCCCTCTTATGTATTACACAACCGGATTAACAATAACGTTTTTTGTTGTATGTTGTATTGCGAGCCTGTCTGCGTTTGAAGAATTGATAATAACCATTCGATCAAAGAGATTAAATAGAAATGTCACCAGTATATTTTCAAATGACCGTGACTTTTGGTAATAGACTCCATTTTTGCCGGCGGCCATGTGGCTAGTGCGCCTTTTTCAAGCAGGATTTACTGTAAGATGTATCTGAAGCCCCTGTATGCGTCCCTGCATATCCCGTACCGGAACCAGGAGCCCAGATCCATGTTGTGGATAATGCAATCCCAATTTTTGGGCATCATGTGATTACCTGCACGGCATGCTTGCAAATCAGTCTGGAATTTCTCCACTTTAGCAGGAATGATGAGTTGATGATTACCGCAACTGAACCCACATTATGTACCAGCGCTCCGACGACAGGATTTAGAATGCCGGTAATCGCAAGTATAATCGCAATAAAATTCAGCGCCATGGAAGCGGCAAGATTGATATTGATCGTTTTCATTGTCTTTTGAGCAAGCCGCAAAAGGTGCGGGATTTCTTTGGTATCATCGCCCACAAGGACAATGTCGGCGGCGTCTATCGCTATGTCGCTTCCAATGCCGCCCATTGCAATTCCTACCTGCGCAGCCTTGAGCGCGGGCGCATCGTTTATGCCGTCGCCTACCATGCAAACGGGCTGTCCGTCGCCTTGGAAATTGGCAATGGCGGTCATTTTATCTTCCGGCAGGCAGTTTGATCTCAGGTCGGAAATTCCTGCGGTCTTCGCTATATGTTTCGCCGCCTGGGCTGAGTCACCGGTGAGAAGTACCGTTTTAACACCGGTAGCATGGATTGCTTTTACCGTGTCTGGAGCATCGGGGCGCAATGTATCCGAGAGGGCGATGAGTCCGGCGGCCGTACTGTCTACAGCAACATAAATTATTGTACATCCGTCTTTTTTTATTTCATCTGCGGTATGGATAAGCTGTTCAGATATTATGATGTCATTTTCATATAACAACACTTCATTTCCTGCGTGAATTTTCCGCATTTTGGTTTCAGCGGACACGCCGCGCCCCGGAAGCATTAGAAAAACATCCGGCTCATCCGGCACAGTAGTATTCTTTTCTTCGTAATAGGAGACAATGGCTTTTCCCAATGGATGCTCAGAGCGCAACTCGGCAGTTGCCACGAGAGACAGCAATTCTTCGGGGCTGATATCAGAGACGCAGCTTTCAACTTTGGCAACAGCCGGCCGCCCAAAGGTAAGGGTTCCCGTCTTATCGAAAGCGATTCGCTTTACTCCGGTAAGCCGCTCCAGCGCGTCGCCTTCCCGGATCAGAATACCATATTTTGCGGCGTTCCCAATACCGGCCATGATTGCGGTAGGCGTGGCCAGTACCAACGCGCAGGGGCAGAACACGACCAAAATGGTAACGGAGCGTATGATTTCGCCCGTTGCAAACCATGTGATCACTGCAGCGGCAAGTGCGATCACCACGATCCATGTGGCCCACCTGTCGGCAATCCCTACAATCTTCGCTTTCCCGGCATCGGCAGACTCCACAAGGCGTATCATCCGTTGCAGGGAACTGTCTTCTCCCACCTTCTGTGCCGTCATTTCAAATGTGCCGAACTGATTGACAGTACCGCTTTTTACCTCGTCACCTTCGCTCTTGTCTACAGGCAGCGACTCACCGGTCATTACCGACTGATCTATTGAGGTTTGACCCTTTGTAATGATGCCGTCGACCGCAATCGTTTCCCCCGCCAGCACCCGAAGCGTATCCCCCTGCCGGACTTCTTCAGCTGGGACAACACTTTCTACACCATCTCGTACAACCCTTGCGGTGGTAGGGGTCAGATGCACCAGTTTCTCAATGCCGGCCCGTGCTTTTGCTACGGTACGTTCTTCCAGATAAGCACCGATGGCCATAATAAAGGCAACCTCGCCGGCAGCGAAGATCTCACCAATAATCACTGATGCAACCAACGCAAGGGAAACTAACACATCGGCCTTGACATCGAATGATGTAACCAAACCAATGACCGCGCCCCTGAGTATGGGTATGCCGCAGAGAACAATCGCAACCCACGCCGCATTGACGGGTAAATTTCCGATATTAAAAAAGCTGATGCTTAAAGCGATGAATGATATGCCTAAAAATAACAGCGTTCGTTTTTCATTGTCTTTGAAAATAGTGAGCATTCTATATCAATCCTTTCCTTACCTATGGGGGTATATGTAGATTATACCCCCCTGGGTATATGCTGTCAATAGGAAAAGGCGACTGTTAGAAATACAATCGCCTTTTTGTTAATGCAAGACAACAATAAAAGCATTCATATAAAGTTAAGACATGCGGGAAAAATGCTCCACCGCTTTGGCGAACTCGGCAATCGTCTTGTCTGCGTCACCGTGTTCGATTCCTTCCCGCACACAGTGATTCAGATGGCCCTCAAGAATGACCTGCCCCACCTTGTGCAGCGCGCTTTTTGCGGCGTTGATCTGTATCAGCACATCCTCACATGGGATGTCGTTATCCACCATTTTATCTATCGCTTTAAGCTGTCCCATAATCTTATTAAGTCGTCTGTGTAAATTATCCGCGTCCATACACTGACGCATAGCTTCACCTTCTTTCATTTGATACCCATAGGGGTATACTTAATAGTACCATTACTTCGGGTAAATGTCAAATTCCACTTATCAAAACTTACAGAGATGATTAAGCTTTGCAGTTAAATGTTTCAACGGACTAGCTTTGGCAATTTACAAAAAACACGAAGATCTCAACAGATGGATGAACACTACAGATGGTTGAACACACTACAGATGGTTGAAAGTTGAACACACTACAGATGGTTGAAAGTTGAACACACTACAGATGGTTGAAAGTTGACAAATATGACTGGAAGTGCTACACTAATATTGGTTATCTTTAACTAACTGTTTGTTGCTTGAAGACATTCTGATTCCTATCAGTAGTTGAGTTGTTTTCATATATGTCCATGCTTTCTAAAGGAGGTGGCGAAAGATGGAGCCTATTTTATGGGCTGCGGGCGGCACAGGGTTTACATTTCTGATGACGGCGCTTGGCGCAGCACTGGTATTTTTATTTCGCAAGCAAATAAACGCAGGAGTGCAGAGGGTGCTGCTTGGGTTTGCCGCAGGAGTTATGATTGCGGCTTCTGTCTGGAGTCTGCTGATTCCCGCCATTGAGGAGGCGGAGAGCGCGGGCGGCATTGGCTGGATACCAGCTGCGGGTGGTTTTGTGCTTGGTATCGTTTTTTTGATGGGACTTGATTATCTCCTGCCTCATTTACATCCTGCGGCGAAACAGCCAGAGGGGATGCCTTCATCCCTAAAGCGAACGACACTGCTTGTCTTGGCGGTGACGCTGCACAACATACCGGAGGGCATGGCGGTCGGACTCTCCTTTGCACTGGCCGCGCAGCACGGCAATGACCCGGCACTATATGCCTCCGCCATGGCACTGGCTATTGGAATTGGGATTCAGAATTTTCCTGAAGGCGCGGCCATATCACTTCCTCTCCGGCAGGAGGGCTTATCTTCCGGCAAGGCTTTTCTCTATGGAAGCATGTCGGGAATTGTAGAACCAATATTCGGTATCCTGGTGGTTCTTGTGGCCGGCGCGATCCAGCCGCTTATGCCGTGGCTTCTGTCCTTTGCGGCCGGTGCAATGATGTATGTGGTTGTGGAGGAACTGATTCCAGAGGCGCACCTTGGCGAACATTCAAATATTGGAACGCTGGGGGTAATGGGCGGCTTTTTGATTATGATGGTTTTAGACGTTGCACTGGGTTAAGAGCCTACTTTCTGCGCAGTGTGGATATATTTGCCACGTTCATGGAGTGCCATTTGCATAGATACCGGCAGTGACAGAAATCAATGCATTGTCGGATGTATTTTGTTTACACTCGTACTTATCCCGACACTTTTTTAAGAATGTACCTTAATAAAGGTATTTGATAATAATATCAAGATAAAAGTTTCGTCGGGATATGTTCGGAGAGGGGGTGGCTGTGCCATACCTACTCTACCTTTGACTACGCCTTATTGTTCTATTTTGATAGCGTTACTAGCTATATGATATGCAATAAAACCAAGAAATACAAACACTCCGATGGCAATGCTATACTGTGTCCAGTTCACAGCGTTATCATTAATCAGGTTTCGCAGGCTGTCTATTGCGTAGGTAAACGGATTGATAGACATAAGCACTCGAAACATCACAGGAGCCTGTTCCTTTGTCAGTAGGGCCGTACTTAGAAAGAACAATGGTAACGTCAAGGTGTTGGCCATAGCAATAAAGGCGTTTTCATTGGGTATCACCATACTTAGCGTATATGATATGCTTGCAACGAAGAATACCACTGAAAAAAGCAATATCGCACCGAGCAGCAACCCTGCTAAGCCAGTTCCCATACGAACCGACATAAAGAAAGCAATAATGCTAAGTACACCTGTTTGTACAAGCGCTAACACGAGGGCATCCAATATATGACCCAAAACAATAGAACCCCGCTTTGTGGGAGATATAACCATACGGTAAAAAGAACCGTTAGACTTATTGGAGTATGTCGCAATACCGCTGATTCCCGCACTGGACAGCACACTCATAATCAGGATACCGGGCAGGGCAAAAGCGGTATAACCTAAGCCACCTGCTGAACTGCCTCCAAACAAGTTGCTGAAAATCACCAGCCAGATAAGTGGCTGTACTAATGTCATGACAATGGTAACGGGATTCTGAAAACGCCATTTCACATTCCGATGAAATATGTTCAATGCCTGCATAATCACGCACTCCTTTCTTGTGTCAAAGCCAGAAATACATCATCCAGATTGGGGTGTGCAATTTCAATACCCGTTTGTGATATGCCTTTTTCCAGCACAAGCCTGGCAATTTGATTATAATCGCGTTTTGTATTCTCGACCAAAACTGTAAGGACACTTTCTGAGCAGTACGTATTTTGTACAAATGTTTCGTGAGAAAGCTGACTGCCTAGTCCAGCGGCAATTTCCGGCGTACTGCACGTTACCCGTACATACTGCTGCATAGTATACTGTTTCAGGTTGTCTGGTGTGCCCTGCGTTATTTCGTGTCCGTTCTTCATAATACAGATTGTGTCGCTCAACATATCAGCTTCTTCCAAATAATGCGTTGTCATAAAGACCGTAGTTTGAAACTCGGAACTGATTTTCCGTACAATATCCCACATGGTCCGCCGGCTCTCAATATCCATGCCAACGGTGGGTTCATCCAGAAACAGTATCTTTGGAGACGACATCAAACTCATTGAAATATCCAAACGGCGTTTTATGCCACCTGAATATGACGCTACCCGTTTACCGGTGTATTCCTGCAAGCCAAAACTGCCAATCAACCGTTTCATTTTTTCCTCAATAGAAGACATATCCATCTGATACAGCCGCCCTTGAAACACCATATTTTCTTTCAGTGTCAAATGGCCGTCAATTGAGATTTTCTGTGCTACACATGCGATTTCTCTGCGGATCTTTCCGGCTTCTTTATTTAAGTCTTTGCCGAGAACAGTTATACTGCCTGATGTGGCTTTAAGGAATGTCGTTAGAATGTTTATCAGTGAAGATTTTCCTGCACCGTTCGGACCCAGCAAGGTGAATATTTCACCCTGTTTCACTGTCAAACTCAATTCACTTAACCCTTTCGTTTTATCTTTGTAGATTTTTGATAGCTTGTCCACTTTAATTGCTTCCATGAGTATACCTCCCTTGTACTATTCGTAGTGTAAAGTTTACACCCCTGTTTTTTTCTTAAAACCTTATATTCTCAAGGGTTACAGAGTTTTTTTGCAAAAAAACAATGCCCCCCCCTTTTTTTGGACATAATTGAAATGTCACAAACAATTTTAACCAAGTAAGGAATGATCATTGTTATGTTTTCAATTATATCCTATTTAATATTATATAATCAATATCTGCTTAAGCAG
>Ga0153996_1000059_pt1 | contig 68971 bp, 62 predicted proteins | sample TSNC080MetaG_FD_104728 | JGI IMG/M metagenome (GOLD analysis project Ga0153996, IMG submission 104728) | Attine ant fungus gardens microbial communities from North Carolina, USA - TSNC080 MetaG | ecosystem: Host-associated > Fungi > Mycelium > Unclassified | place: USA: North Carolina, Lumber... | reverse complement strand
GTTTACTTATTAAATATAAAGATTTTGGTAAAGCTGGTTTTATTCACGGCAATCGTAATCGTAAGCCTGCTTCTACTATTCATCCTGCTATCAAACAACAAGTAATTTCTCTTTATCAAGATCGTTTCCTTGATGCCAATCTTACTCACTTTTCTGAATTTCTTGCTAAGCATTACGATATCAAAGTCTCCGATCATGTTATCAATACTTGGCTTAGAGTGATTCATATTCTCTCTCGTAAAGCCAAAAGAAAAACTAAGAAAGCGATGGCTAAGAAACTTAAAAATATTTCTAAACACTCCTCTTGTGCCAAAGAAAAAAACAAGGCTATCCAAGCGATAGAAAATATCGTCTCTGCTTCCCCTCATCCTCGTAGACCTCGTTGTGCCTACTTTGGTGAAATAATCCAAATGGACGCTTCTAGTTTCGAATGGTTTGGCAACATCACAACTCATCTACATGCCGCTATTGATGATGCTACTGGTAAATTAGTAGGTGCTTACTTTGATACGCAAGAAACGCTTAATGGCTACTATCATGTGTTTCATCAAATTCTTACCAATCATGGTATCCCTGCTATTTTTATACGGATAAACGTACCGTCTTTGAATACACAAGAAAAAACGCTCCTATGGACGATGTAGATACTTTTACTCAATTCTCTTATGCCTGTCATCAACTAGGCGTCGATATAAAGACTTCAAGCGTCCCACAGGCTAAAGACCGTATAGAACGCTTGAATCAGACTCTCCAGTCTCGTTTACCAGTGGAATTACGTATCCATGGTATCCGTACCATAGGTATCCGTACTCCGTACCATAGAGGAAGCCAATATATTCTTAAACTCCTACATAAAAAATATAATGATGCATTCTCTCTATCCATTCATAGTACCAAAACAGTATTTGAAAAGCAACCAGAGACAGAAAAAATCAATCAGGTATTAGCGATTCTTTCCCCTAGAAAAATAGATACAGGGCATTGCATCAAATATAAAAAGAAATATTATATCCCTCACACCAATAAAGGAATACCCATATATCTGAACAAGAAAAGTGATGCCTTAGTATTAGAAGCCTTTGATGGAAATCTTTATGCTAATGTACTTGATGAATTATTTATATTAGAAGAAGTAGAAGAGCGTGAAAAATATTCAAAGGAGTTTGATACTATCGTTGAAAAGAAGAAAGAGAAAAAATACATACCGCCAATGAGTCATCCTTGGAAGCATGCATCTTATATGCACTATTTACAAACACAATCGCACCGCAATGTTGGTGCTAATGTTTAACTATTCTTGAGACATTTTCAAAATCGGTTGACTCAATTATTTTTACTGAGGAGTCACTCTTCATTACAAAATTGGAATCCAGTACTCAATAAGACAGTTACTATCTTTATCGCATGGTTCATAACTCTTAGTAAAATCATACATGTTGGATTCGTTAAACTGACAAGTTGACTTAGGAAACCATTCTTGATAGATATAATCAGCCACTGGTTGTAATGAATCCTTTGGATTACCATTAAAACTAAACACCACATACTTAGTTGCTGCTAAAACCAATCTAACCATTCCTTTCGGTACTACTGAAAAATCAGTTACCTCCACTACCCCATAAAAATCAAAAGATGGTTGTCCTTCTTTATCGTAAGAGAAATCTTTGCTGTAATCATTGACTGCAATTAGACAGTTTTTATCAGTTCTGTTATTAATATTTTCTAAATTTGCTTCAAGTTTCCTCATACATTTACCTATCACTGAAAATCCCTTTTTCGTATTTCCTGTATAACCAACTAATAATATTTCTTGACTTTCAATTGTTTTAATATCCATAATTTTATCTCCTCTTAATTGTTTCTTTCCATTTATTGTAAATTTTAATTGTAATGGGTAATGCTCGCCTTTCTTTCTATATTTCTGGGGATTGCAATCAAACATTGCTTTAAAAGCTACTGAGAATGATTGTTGGGTAGCATATCCTGCAAATAATCCAATTTCCATGATCGTTTGATTCGTAAAGATTAGTAATCTAGCTGCTTCAGTTAATCGACGTCTTTGTACATATGAATGTAGTGTTAAACCAACAATATTGGTAAACATTCTATGTAAATGATATTTTGAATACCCTACTTCATTTGCTAAGCTTTCTAAATCCAAACTCTCATCAAGATGATCTTCTATGTAATCTACTATTTTTGAAATATTGAATAAGTTATTGTGATTATTTTTCATATCTTCTACCTCCTGTCATTATTATAATAAAAATACAATCATTAGTTTTCATATTTCTTGCGGTAAAGTAAATAAAAAAGACCCTCATTTTACTCATTATTTAAGGTTATGAGAGTCTACTAACTAGTTCACTATTACTTTGTAATTCTTCTATTTTATTTTAAAAATAATACTTTTCAAATTAACTTTCCTAATCTTCTCAATACTTACTTCTTTTGCAGGGGATGTTATTATGAGTGGCATTATTAAATTGATTGAATTTTCTTTCATAAATTCCCTATCTAATTTTATAAGAGGCATTCCTGCTCTAATTTTTGCATTTTCTTTAATTAAGACATCTATTCCCTTTCCATTTAGGCTTACAGTATCTAAACCGACATGAATTAACAGCTCTAACCCATTATTTGCCTTTATTCCAATGGCATGTTTTGTTTTTGCTATAAATATAATTTCCCCATCACAGGGTGAATAAACTGTATCTCCTTCAAAAGCAAAGGCAAGACCATCTCCTAACATTTTGGTAGAAAAAACCTTGTCGGGTACCTCTGTAAGAGGAATGCTCTCTCCGACCACAGGAGCATAAATATTTTTATCTATTTCTCTTTTCATAAAATTAAACATATAACACGCCCCACTTTCTTATTAAATACTTGCTCCAATAAAATAGGCTTCATTCGTAGCCTCCATAATAGAAGCCACAGTTTTACAATCTCCAACATAATAAGTTGCAGGAACAATGCCAAATAGAGTTGAAGTTTCATCAGTTTTCGGACTAAATCCGACAGATAAAAGTAGTGTATCTGCAGGCAATTCTATCATTTTCCCATTTTGTTCAAAAATTGCTTTCCCATTTTTTACAGCCTTTAGTTCTGTCCTTAGCATTTTTGAAATATTATTATGTGCATCTAAATGTTGTCTTAGTGATTCTCTATATAAAGCATTTCCTTTAGATGCCAACGTATCTCCAAATTCAACAATAGTTACATTTTTACCCATATCAGCAATTGACAATGCTTCTTCGCAACCTACGCTTCCACCTCCAACAATAATAATATTATCTCCTATTTCTGGTTCCTTAGCAAGATATTCGCTTATTTGAATTACTTTCACACTTAAATCACTCTCATACTTTATAGTCTTAGGCGTTGAACCTATCGCTATGATTAATGCATCTGGATGTAAACTCTTAATATATTCTCTATTTGCTTTTTTATTCAAAATTATGTTTACATCAGATTTGTTTACTTGATTGATAAGGTAATTATGATACCTATGTAAATCTTGTTTATATACTCCTTTATCTGCAATTTTTAATTGTCCTCCAAGTTTATCAGTCGCCTCTACTAAAGTAACATTATGTCCTTTTTGATCAGCAGTTAAGGCCACCTTTATCCCAGCTGGTCCTCCTCCAATAACAACTACATTTTTTGGAACCTTGGTTTTCTCTACTACTAAAGGTACACGGTTTTCTCTTCGATACCTAGGATTTACAGAACAAGCGGTATTAAAATGACTAGTAGCTGCATTATAACACTGGTTACATCGGATACATGGAACAATGTCATCCTCATGTCCATTTTGAGCCTTTATTGGCCAATAAGGATCAGCGTTTAGAGAGCGACCAAATGTAACTAAATCGGCTATATTGTTTGCGACTATATACTCACCCTCTTCTGGTGACATTACACCTGTGCCCATGTTTATTATAAGATTTGGATATAACTCTCTAATTTTTTTTGCATATTTAATATTCCCCATGTGAGGTTCAAAAATCATGGGACACATTTTAACATTTGATTCATGATACTCATCCATACCAACCATAATATTCATGATATCAATTTTATCCTCTACTAACCCTATGAACTGGCACAACTCTTCAAATGTATAAGAACCAGGCATTAATAATTCAGCACCCATTCTTAGTTCAACGAGAAAATCGTCACCTACAGCTTTTCGTACTCTATTGATAAATTCAACACCAACTTTTGCTCTATTTTCAAAGCTACCACCCCACTCATCATTTCTATCATTGAATCCAGGAGCTAAGAATTGTGTAGTCAACGTATCGCATGATAAATCTGCTACCAAAGAATCATACCCAAATTCCTTGACCTTTTTACACTTTTCTTCAATAATATCCAACTGTTTATATATTATATCAGATGTTATTTTTTTTGCCTGTCTACCAGCGAAAGGTTGTCCACTTGGAGTATAGAGAATACCCTCATAATGCCATGGAAATGCTACTCCAAAACTGACTAATGCTCCTGCGGCTTTATGAACTGATTGTTGTTCTCTAAGTACATCCATTTCATATTTAGAAAAAGGATTTCCACCGCATAATTCAAATGTCTTTGTAATTTGACTTCCATGATAAGTCACATTTAACATTGCACTCCCACCTAATGCTTTATCATAAGCACTCACTGTACCATAATCAGTAGAAGATATAAGCGTATGAGTAGGAACTGTTCCCATTGGAGTACAAACAATACGGTTCCTATAAATCAAATTTTTTACTCTCAATGGGCTAAATAAATGTTTGTATTTATTATTAATTTCATTTTTCATTTTTTTACTCCTTTAATGAATTATCTTCCTTGAATATTGATTTATTCAGTCAATGCCAAGGTGATTGCTAACTATCGTAAAGTCTTTGGAAAGGGCAAGAACTCTGCTCTTGCCTATTTCATTTTTCTATCATAATTAAAAATTCTATTTTTTATTCACCATCTAATTTAATTTCTTCTTTAGTAAATCCAAAGAAATATGTGAATAGGAAGGCTGCGATAAATGCAATTGCTCCACCGATAAATCCATTCACTATGTTTCCTGTAGTACCACCCAAGAATTGTGTAAATATCAAGATGTTTGACATTGAAGAAAGAGTGGTAATTGCGACTCCTGAAATAGCGTAATAAATACTACCTACAGCTCCTCCAATACACGCACCTAAGAAAGGCTTTTTATAACGAATTCCTAACCCAAAGATTGAAGGTTCAGTGACACCACCTAAAACATGCGAAATCAAATATCCAGTCACTAAACTCTTATTATTTTTTCCTTTTAATCTAACTAATGAAGCACATGTCATCCCTGCAACACCAATGGTAGCTGCAACAATTGTTGGACCAATTAATGATTCAGACCCTTTTTCAATAAATACATTCAAGAATGCAAAGTACACAGTTAAATGCATACCTGTAAGAACAAAGATATTCCATAAAGCTCCTGATAAAGCTGAAACTAAAATTGATGCAATAACACCTAATCCTGACAATGCTAACAAACCATTTGTAATTAAATTACCTAATTCAGAGCCTAATGGTCCGATTAAACATAATGCAATTGGAAGCATGACAATCAATGTTGAAAGAGGTACAAATACTAGACTTATGACACTAGGTATATATTTTTTAAAGAATTTTTCTACATATGATTGTACCCAAACAATCAATACAATTGGAATGCTAGAACTACCATAATTCACCAATTTCATTGGAAGTCCATATACCGTGAAAGGCTCTCCATTACTGACGATACTTGTTAATGTTGGATGTAACATAACACCTGCTATAAATAGAGCCATCACTGGTGAACAGTTGAATTTCTTTGAAGCAGTATATGCAACATATATCGGTAAGAAATAAAATCCAGCATCACCTACAAATGTCAGCAATAAATATAAATCACTTGTCACTGAAACCAGATTTAACATTGATGGTCCAAGTACCATTGCAAACATTTTAATAAATGATGCAGACATAATAATAGGAAGTAATGGAACTACACAACTTGATAAAGCATCTAAAACGTTTGTTCCTATTTTTTTAATATTTAGTTTTCCTGTAGACTCAACATGTTCATCAATTGCTGTTTCTTTCTTAATATCAGCAATGTCGCAAACCACATCATAAATTTCAGCTACTTGTTGCCCAATAATAATCTGTAGTTGATTACCTACTGTTTGTGTCCCAATAACCCCTGTTACTTTTTCTAATTCTTTAATATCAACAACACTTAAATCCTTTAGTACGAATCTTAATCTTGTCGCACAATGGAAACACATTTTAATATTTCCCTTTCCTCCAACAGCCCTGATAATCGATTCTGCCATTAAAGTATATTTTTCTTTTTTACCCATTTCACTTTCTCCTTTTTTTATATATTTAAACAATGTAGCGCGCATAACATTGAATAAATTAATTTAATAAAAACCCAGAAAGAAACATAAATCATTTGTTTCTTTCTGAGGTTTTGCCCGGTTGGTTACAACCCTCTCTTGTATATAACCTATTTACATGTATAAACAAATATAAGACTTCACTTGTAGTACAATTTGTTTGGAAATATTCATTTAAATAATCACTTATTTTTGTTACACAATAATCTATTTCAGGAAAATTTTTTCTCATATCAGACAGTAACTTAAAATTATCATCCCTGAATTCCGCTTTATTCTCTAATCTTTTAATTAAATATTTCATATGAGTTTTGAATCTAATGTAATTATAACTATTCTTATCAATTGTTGTTTTAAGGCAATCATTGATGATATTTGTCACCCCATGAACTATTTTTTCAACAGAAGCACTATTGATTATCTTTTGATTTACCCTATCATTTTGTAAACTTTCTATGAGATGTAAAGCAATAACATTGACTTCTCCTTCTTGTAGGTGAATTTCAAATTTTTTTTCGATGTTCTTGACCATCCATTTCGAGATTTTTACAAACTCAGGGTATTCGTATTCAATATCATAAGAATACGGTAGAGGTACATATGTATTACTTCGACTTCTTTTCACTGCAAATTCAATGTGGTCTGCTAGAACAAATATGATATTTGGATTAAAGATATAATTTGATTTCATTTTTATTTTTTCAATCATATATTGAACAAATAATAATGTTTCCTCAGATACTTCAGTGAAAAAATCATAATATTTTGGATCGACATCATAAAAGGTGCTTTCTATTTTAGATAAGTCATTTAATTCATAAGGCATTTTGGGGAACCCAATACCTTTTCCGAAAACAATTAATTGGTGATTGTTATTATCTAAACATATAGCTATATTGTTGTTAATACTTTTTATAACTTTCACTTAATCATCATCCTCTCTTATATATCTTTAACAAAAAAACTTCTTCAAAGACAAACAATAATAACAAATTATTATTGGTTCATGCCTTCAAAGAAGTTACATCCCATTTCTCAAGTAAATAGTACAATATTATGTAAAGGTTGTCAAGATTTATTTTTAATGAGGATAATGGATATTTTCGTATCTAAATTAATCTAATGTTATTGCTTAACGATCTTTATTCGCTAGTTCTAATGATCCATATAACTTAGTTGGATACTCTCCAGTAAAACAAGCCATACAAAGATTCTTCTTTTCTTTACTTCCAAAAAATGCTTGATAGACTCCTTCTACGCTTATAAAAGCCAATGAATCAGCCTCAATATAGTTACATAACTCAGCAATATTCATACGATTACTAATTAATTCACTAAATGTTGAAGTATCTACACCATAGAAACAGGGATATTTAAATGGAGCAGAAGCAATCTTAACATGAACTTCAACAGCCCCAGCTTCTTTCAATAAGCGAACAATCCGTTTACTTGTTGTTCCTCTTACAATCGAATCATCAATCATAATAACACGTTTGCCTTTGACAATGGCAGATACAGCAGATAGCTTCATACGAACCCCCTGCTCTCTTAACTCTTGTGTTGGTTGAATAAATGTACGTCCAACATATTTATTCTTAATAAGCCCCATTTCATAAGGAATACCAGAAGCCTCAGCATATCCAATAGCAGCTGAAATACTAGAATCAGGAACACCAATCACTAAATCAGCCTCTGTTTTACTTTCTAAATACAATTGTTTACCAGAATTTTTTCTAGCAGTATGTACATTTAAACCATCAATATTACTATCTGGTCTAGCAAAATAAATATATTCCATAGCACAGATAGATTTCTTTCCTATTTTATCAGTAAAGAACATAGACTTTATTTCATTTTCTTTAATTCGAATAATTTCTCCAGGTAATATATCTCTAATAAACGTAGCACCAACAATTTCTAAAGCACAAGTTTCACTAGAAACAATATAAGCACCATTTGGCAATTGACCTAATGATAATGGACGTAATCCATGAGGATCCCTAGCAGCATAAAGTGCTTCTTCATGCACCAATACTAAGGCAAAACCTCCATCAATATGGTTTAATGCATAATTAATACGCTCAATCATACGACCTTTTGATTTCTTTATTAAATGAGCGATAATCTCAGTATCTGAAGTTGATTGAAAAATACTACCTGAATCCTCTAATTCATGACGCAAGCTTTTCCAATTCACTAAATTACCATTTTGAGCAATTCCTAAACATCCATCTAATGTTTCAAAAAGCATTGGTTGAACATTTGCTAAATTTGCACCCCCAGCAGTTGCATAACGAACATGGCCAAGTGCCACATCACCTACTAAACTTTCTAATTTTTTGGCATCAAAAATTTCAGAAATTAAACCTTCCTGTTTTCGCAAGGTAAATTTCTTATTATTTCTAACTAAAATACCAGCAGCTTCTTGTCCTCTATGTTGTAAACTATGTAAGCCATAATAACAAAGTGCACTCGCATTTGCATGTCCATATACTGCAAAAATTCCACATTCTTCATGTAATCCAGTCATTAATTGATTCGTATTCATGTTTTCCTCCCCTATTAGAAAATACATTATTATTCTATACGTTCATCAAGCAATAGTCAATAACACAAATTTTTCTATAAATACTCATTAATAAACAATGATTCCTCATCAATTGATAAATGATTTTCTTTTAGCATCATAAATGGAACGATAACTTGACCATCTATTTCAAAATCATCAATGGCGATTTCTAAATCTATTGTCTTTATTTTATATGTTTCTTGTAAATGTTTTAATAGACTAAATAACGACTCTCTATTTAAAAAGATCGCTTCTCTAATATGAATATAATCCTCTTTTATTGCATAAATCACATATGTCTGTATCTGGTTAGTTGAATAACCAGAAAGTATTCGATAATCTTCTATTTTAATACATGGCAACAAATACTCTTGATAGTAGGCAATATCTCTAATACGATACCCCTCTTTCTCTTTTGTATATTGTTGATAGATTAATAATAAATCTTTACTACATACACTCGTCATAATTTCTAGATTATCTATACAATCATTATTATTAATTAACGTATCAATTCTAACTTTCTTTTTATAATAGCGAATTTTAAAATCAAACGGTTTATATATATTCCAATTGTAAGCTTGCAAAACGATAAAGGCTTCATTGCTATGAAGTTGTAAAGCATACTCTAGTAAATTTCGCATAAATCCCAATCTTCTAAAATAATGATGTGTGCAAACACCGACTACAAAACTAACAGATTCTTTTTTTTGCTTCATCATAATTTCAATGGGGTTCATTTGTAGGACACTGACAATAAGGTTCTTAATTTTTAGTACATATGTTGTTTCTAGCTGATAGATAGTATCAAAATAAAAATCAACAAAATCTAGTGAGTCTTCTTGAAAATTTTCTATCCACATTCTTTTAATAACATCTCTATCTTCATTTGTTGCTTTCATCATTTGATAAGTACTAGGATAAACAAATGACTTCTCTAATAATTTCAAAGGTTTTAATTGCATTTTTGCTGTGCGCAATGCTTCAATATCTAAATCATCTTCTCTATTCACATATAAAAAGCCTTCAAATTCACATTCTAAGAAATGTTTAGAAATAGCAACATACAATCCTCTTATTTTAGAGTTTGCTTTCTCTACATGTATTTGAACAGTTTTATGATTAAGTTTTGAACCAATCGTATAGGCTTCTAATTTGTTGTTAATATAAATACATCCACCTTTAATATCTAGCGCTTTATAATTATCTAACACATACTTTATTCCATTAATTTCTTGTTTGATTGAAGTACCTACTTCTTTCGTATTACTCCATTCTTTTGTTAAAGTTAAGATATTATCAAAATCGGATGAATCCATTGTTTTATATATGAAGTTATCTTGATATTCTTTAATAAAATAATTATAATGATTTCTTCTTTTTTGCATTTTTTTACCAGATAATGAAGTTAATTGCTGAGCCTCATAAACATAATCAAAACTTCCTCTTTTAAAACAAGATAGAAACTGATCGCCATAGATTTCTTTAATCCAAGTAATTTGTTGATTTAACACACCGTCCATTAAAAATGGGAAGCCATGTGTATCAGAATATGTAATCATAAAATCCATAGCCTCTTTAAAATACTCTTTTGTTGTATACGGCATATTCCAAAAAATTAAATCTCCATAATGTGAAAAAACAACTAAGAATTTTTCGTTACAATAATATTGAATATTGTAGAATTCATTCCACATCATCCAAGTATTAAAATTAGAATTATATCCTTCATAATCTGCTAATTGTAGATATGGCTCTACTAGTTTTTTGTCTTCTAATGTTAATGCATTTAACATATTTCCTCCTATAAAGTACGTAACGATATTATTATATCATGCTTTTGTTGTGTTAATTAATTGTTTGCTCTATTTTTTAGTAAAATATCTCTTTTTATTTAACAATGATTAATGGTATACTATGTAAAAGGAGGTAGATTATCATGCGATTATTTAAATTATTAGCTCTAGGATTCGCTATTTTGTTAAATGGAACATTATTTCTTTCATGGTTTAGTTTTTCAAATATACAAACAGAGTTTATACATATAAGTTTAGTTGATTTTTTCACAGAATTTACTGTTTTATTTAAAAGTATTAATAACGTTTTTATATATTCAATGGTTATATTGTTGATTATTCTTTTTGTTATATTCTCATTTTCATATTTGTTTTACAAAAAACAGCATTATTTTTTAAAATCATTTATGAGCATGCTTCTTCAATTTGGAATTATTATTTTGTTCTATATAATGTTAAAAGGTAGTATCACAAAATTACATATAGGTTTTTTTATGGCACTTATTTTGATGCTTCTTGAATTCGTCGCTTTACTCTACTTTAGAAAAAATATTCTATTCGATAGTAAAGTTAAAAAAGAAGAAAAAATGGATGATAAAAATGAAAGTTTTGATGGTGCTAGTAGTATTGAACCATCTACTGTTGTCGAAACGAAAACAATGGAAAATAATAATGACATTATAACAGCTACAATGACCTCAAGCAATAATGATGTTGTAGCTAAGATTACGCCAATTAAAAATAGTAGTGATCAATCTCCTACTACTCTACATAATGATAAAGTTTCAATAAAAGAATATTTAGTCTTTGATAATGTAAAACATTTACAACGTATATTGTTATTTATTAACATTGCCCTATTTGCTAGTTTGTTTTTTGTGTGGCAAGCAAATGTTTCAAAGGACAATGCCATCACGATAGCACTATCTTCAAAATTATTTCATTTGCAAACAAAAATAGTCTTTGTTTTATTCTTTCAAATGATTGTAAGTATTTTATTGTATTTTAATGATAAAAGAATTTTTATTGTGTCTTCTTTACTTACATTTATTATCTATATCATAACTGTCATTACGGTTACCTCTTATATTAATTTTACTGCTCTATCATTTAGCCCATCGATTGGTTTTATGATAGCGATAATAGGAGTTGTTATTATCATTTTATCATATCAAAATATGAAAAGAAAAAATGAGTATCCAGTTAACTTACTAACAGAATTACATATGTATGTTAAATATTTATGGAATTTATTTGTCAAACTATACCATAATCTAAAGTACTTATTCATTGATTGGAAAAACGATAAATAGAATAGATAGAGAGATAGAGAGAGGTGAGATAGATGAAAAAAGTATTAATGACTAGTGATTCTCATCGATACATAGAAGTGTTTCAGCAAATTATTGAATTACATAGAGATGCAGACATCAAAATAGATTGTGGTGATTCTTGTTTATCAATTGATGATAAACGATTACAGGATTTTCTAAATGTTAAAGGAAATCATGATTTTGCTGATTTTCCTTTAACGATTGTCTCACCCCCGTTTTTTATCGCTCATGGGCATAGATTTAATATTTATGAATCTGAAGATATAATGATTCAAGAAGCTAGAAAAAATAACTGCAGCATTGTTTTACATGGACATACACATATTCCTAACTATCAAATTAAGGATGGAATCAGCATCATTAATCCTGGTAGCATAATGTATAATCGAGGAAATCTTGGCTATGGAACTTATGCTATTGGATATTTGAATGCAATAAATGAATTAAAAGATCTAAAATTTTATCATCATCAAACGCATGTAGATGTAAGTCAAGAAGTTTTAAAAGATGGAAAAAGAATCTTAAAAGAGATTCGTGATAAACTAAACAGTAATCACTAATAATAAGAAAAACTAATTTATTATTGGTTATATATTTATTTTCATATAGATCGTTTATGAGGTGAGGAAATGAAAAATATTAAGAAATTAAAAACAATTGCAATCGTGATTGTTTTATGTGGTATTGGATTTATTTTTTATGCGACGATCCATTCACAAAATTTAATTAAAAAAATAGAACAACAAAAACTCTCTGCTAATAATATAGATAACTATTTAAATAGTATCCCTACTTCTTCCTACATAAACACAGAAGCTGAAGAAAGTTTTTTATTACCTAATTATCAAGATTTAGAAGATGATATTAAGCATACGTATTATCCTAGTGTTGGTCCTACTATGCTTAGCAATACAGACCAATGGGACCAAACAAAACTTAAAGCATTATATGAAGAATTAATGCAAAATCAACACGGTGAAGAAATGAATTCATTATACAAAGTTTATGTTCATGGTGAAGCAAGTCAGAATGCTGCAGCTGATCATTTAAATAGTAATGAAAAGATTGATTTTAAAATTGTTTTTCCAGCAATACCAGACTCCTGTAAGATTCAATTTAAACAAGTAATGGGTACAATTAACTTATACGATGGTAATCAATATACCACGATTGATAGTATGGCATTTGTATTAAGTCATGAATATGGTCATCATTATACATTTTACTATATGTTTGATGATGATACGACGGCTTTAGAAAGTGAATATGCAAAACTACGTCAAATACCAGAAGATAAAGTAGAAATTGTCAGATCTGCAATAGATGATGATTATTATATCAATAATCATCATTGGTATTTACAAGAAATAGCCGCGGATGATTATGTTCAATTAATGGGTTCACCTACAGCAAAAAAAATTATTAATTATTCAGATATTAATGATATTCTACATGGTGCTTCTAGCGAATGGACATACTACTCTATTAATGGTACACCACAAGAAAACTTTTTAATTCAATTAGCCTATGAAACAGAAGGATTATATGATTACTATTATAGTTTTATTGATTCTAATCTAGCTATGACTACTCATCAAAAAATTCCAATCACGATTACCATACAAAGAAAATCAAAATATCATGAATTGATAAATGGTTCTCTTACTTGCATTTATTATGAAATAACTTGGGATAAAGTATATGGCGAAGATGTGGTCTATACGTTAGTCTATTATGATCCAGACAACTATGATTATGTAATGCCTCTAAAGACTGTTTATAGCAATCAGTCCGCATTAGCTTATATTGGACATGTATCTTATGAGACTTCAATGTATATTTATTCACAAAACGATGAACTCGCTACAGGTAAAAAGACATTTGTCGTTACTGCCACTTTCCCAGATGGTACTATTTATAAATCTGATCCTGTAGAATACAATTTTGATTAGGTGAGGTAATGCTAATGAAAAGAAAAATAAGAGTATTAAGTCTTTTATGTATGATGGTTATCTTATGTGGATGTATGAAATTAAATGTCGATTGTGGTATTAAGAAAGATCATAGTGCCTATTTAACATATACTATAGAATTGGATATGAAAGAATTAAGTAATGATTTAAAAAGAGAGGTTGTTTCATATTTTAAAGAGTTTACGAATCGTTATGAAGAATATGGCTTTACAAGTGTTACTAAAAATACAGATGATAGCATTGATATTGTTCTAACGTATCAAAAATCAGCATCCAATTATGAAGAGGCTTATGAAAATCTGAAAACTATGCTTAATAATCCAAAAATTAGTTTTTTAATGTCGACAGATATGACAACTGTTGTTGAAGAATATGAACAAGGATTTACGTTTAATGCAGATATAGATGTTTCTAAAATCATAGAAACTTCTTATTTGAACACCCTCCCCTATAATATTAACAATATGATAAGTGATGGGATTGCAAAAAGTGAAATTAATTTTTCATTGTCATTGCCACAAAGTACGATTGTAGAAACAAATGGAGATATCCAAAATGTTTTGGGAACTACTAAAATCGTCTTTCCTGTAAGTCTAAATGAAGAATCTTCATTTAATCTGATTGCTAGAATGAGTATTGATAACAATAAAGCTGTTAATGGCGACATTAACTCTTTAACAATAAAAAACAAACAAATTATTTCTTTATATAAAACACTAATAATTGTTGCTACTACTCTTGTTGTCGTTGTATCAATTGGTTTTGTTTATTTAACAATAAAACAAAAAAAGGATAAGCGAAAAAAAGCTTAGCTTATCTCTTATTCCATAGAAACATATTATTTATATGAAGTGATTTATTGAATAGTAAATCACTTTTTTAGTTGTTCTTTTTATACTATCTATTGTTTGCTTTTGCATTGCTGTGATTACCAAGATCTACAGTTATGAATACCAAAAGGTGCATGTTATATAATCGAATCAATTCGTAAAAAAGCAAAGGAAATACCTTTACTTTCATTTATACTAAGTATTATGATTATCATCTTGTTCAATAACATCTATATCTGCATCTAAGTCCTCGATATCTGATACATCTTCATCATTTTCTGTAACTGTTCTAGCCTTAGAAAATACAGGAATTCCCTTCTCTTTAAAAAAATCTAATAATTCTTTTTTCTTACGATACGATACATTTTCCGATTTCTTTATATTTAAATAGAATTTTGTTCGAAATGCTAATATCTTTGGAGTATTAGGAATATAAGAAGTACTATATGCCTTTATATAAGCATCAACCGCTTCATCAGATGGAGTTTCCATTAATTCTTTTTCCAACATAATAAATTTCTTATAGCTATTAATTATTTTAAAATAGTAACCAATTGCTGCTATGATAACAACAATTATTATAGCAAATAAAACATAGTATATCACTTTCATTTTAAAGTCCCCTTTTTATTAAATTACATCCTTCATATTTTCTATTGGCAAGATAGAAGAAATCTTTCGTAAAGATAAAACAACCAGAGGAATAATAATAAATATTCCCACAGTAAATAGTGTAATAATCACAGTAGAAAATATATTGTCACTTAAGGTAAAGGAAGAAGCAATTTTTAAAATTCCTTCTACTATACATAATGGAACAAATATTCCTATGGAAAGCAATGCTGCATTAAGATATCCTTCCGCATATTCAAATATGAATAATAATTGTAATTGAGCATTATTCATTCCAACTGATTTCATTATACTAATATCATTACGTTTAATATGTACATTGCTTAATAATACGTTATTTATATTAATAATCGAAATAATCATTAATAAAAGAAATAAAGGATATAGTAATGATTCAAGAATAAAAGAAGTAAAACGATTCGTTTCAAGAACTAACAAATCACTAGAATAAACATATTGATTCGTTAAACCAGATTCATTAATAGCTTCATCTATTAAATCAATAACCAAGGAGATTGAAGATTTATTTGCTAACGTTATTTGAATTCGATCAATAATAACTACATCTTCTAACTTGTAATAGTCTTCTAAATAGGCAGAAGATAAAGCAAATACTCTAGGTTGAGTAGTATAGTTAAAATATAAGTTTGAATCCAAATTATCTCCATATAATTTGACAATTGCTTTCACTGTTAACTCTTTATCTTCTAAATATACACGATCACCTACTTTTAGATTCGAATATAATTCGAAATTTTCGCCTTTAGATAAGATGCAAACAACTTCATTTTCTTTTATTTGCTCTAGTGAACCAGAGACTACATAATCTTTTAATGCATTAAGTTGATATTCATCAAAAATAGCTGCCGTGGATTGAATTTTAACATACGTATCTCCACTGACTTTTTTTTCTAAAACTTCAGAACTCGCTGTTTTTTTATAACTTGCTAATCTAGCAGAATCAAGTGAATTTACATTCGTATATATCGAATACGATTGAAATCTACGCATGGTAGAGATGTTACTTACATTGATTTCTCCATTATTAATGTATTCATAAATCTTATAATCCAATTCTAAATTTGGATACGCATATTCATACGTTTGTTCTGAAAAATTACTGATTTCTAAATCGTATGTAGATGTTTTATACTGTGTTTTATAGATTGTATTACTTATGAATACGGAGAAGAATAAAATCATTGTGAAGATAAATAATGTGAAAGAATATGTAATATTTTTTGATTGTGCCTTCATTCTACCATTATATATAATAAACAATTGATAAGCAAAACTCCGTTTTCTAGTGACGGATTTAGGATTATTAGGTGGATCGTATTGCGAAGCAGTGTCTTTTAAATCACTAATTGGATAGCTAGTTATATACTTGCTATACATTTTGAAACCAGAAGTAAGTATTAATATCATTCCAATAATAACAGAAATGAGCATTACCGTAGGTTTGAAAATCATAGTATATGTAAATGTGATATAAAGGTTGCTTATCAATAGATTTAAAACTACATATGAAATGCCAAGCCCTAATATCATTCCTACAATCGAACCTAGAAAACCTAGAATTAATAGTTCATACGATATCAACTTTTTAACATCTAATGTCGTTGCCCCAATTGATTTCAATAGACCGAGTTCTTTCTTTCGTTCTTTATCACTCATCAAAATAATATTCTGAATCGTAATTAATGATATTAATAATGCAATCACAATGATGATGACAAACATTAATAATAATGTTGTTGTATCTTGTAAATAATGATGAATAACATCTAATGAAATAGCATTACTATTATAGTAGGTTTGGTTTTCATTAACTTCAAAATAGTTGAGCAAACTATTATAATGAGAAGTTAATTCTATCAATGAATCTTTTACATAGATAACAAATGAATCTTTTTCACTAATAACAGAATAAGCAAATGAAATACCATTTGTATATTCTTTCATTAAATCATAGTTTTGATAAATACCAACAACCGTATATCTGGATTCTTTCGTTGTGATAAAGTCAAATTCTTTAGGTAATTGATATAAACTATTTTTATCAGAAGTATCTGTCTGTATTTTACTAATATCTAAAATGATAGTATCTCCAACTTTATAGCCTAATGCTTCATCAAGAACAATCTCAGATTGATTACTTGGATATCTTCCATCAATTAAACAAAAGGCAGAAGGATTTGATTCTACACTTTGATTAGAAAAAGCAATTTCTCTTATATTTAAATAAGTATCATTTATCTTGGCATATTGATGACTATTGTAATCATAGCTAATGTCATATCGCTGATTTGCATCCACTATTTTGTTAGAAGATATTGCATAATGAAAATTACCAACATCTTGATAACTAGTATTTTTAGATAACGAGTAGATATTAACAAGTAAGATTAGAGAAGTAAAAATGATAGCAACACTCAATCCAACAGAAACAATGCTTAATATCGTTCTTTGCTTTTTTTTCTTTATATTAATAATTGAAAGTCGTTTTATATAATTACTTGCTTTCATTTGCTTCACTCAAATCCTTATTAATAAATTCTTTCATTTGTTGTACACGAGAAGGAATCATCAGCATCTTTTCTTGTAAAGAATCAATATAGTCGTTGACTTCTTTTATAGTGGTAAATCTTTCTTTTGTCCTATTTCGATTAATTTTCATTAAAATTATAGAATTATTGTTTTCAAAAGCAGTCATGCCTTCTTTAAACATATCATAATATAGCTGCATGCTACTTGGAATTTCAGTAACATTTTGCATTTCGCGATCATAAACCATATAGATAGAAGTAATTGTTTGTAGCCATTGATCATAATCAATAATATAATCACCATCTTGATTGAAGCCTTCGCTTTCAGTTTTTACAGCTTCATATACGATTGAATTTAAACGTTGTTCTGCATTTTGCAACATTTTTTCTTTATCAATTTCATGAATTTCGGTTTCTTTAATGATTTCCATATCACTAGTTGTTATATAATCTTTTATAATATGACCATCTTGAATCTCCATAACCCTATCCGCATATTTAGCTAGATTTAAATCATGTGTTATCATAATGATCGTTTGATTGTATCGTTTACATGCCAGTACTAAAAATTCCATTATTTCTTTGGCTAATCTAGAATTTAAGTTACCTGTTGGCTCATCTGCAAGAATAATACTTGGTTTATGAATTAATGCTCTAGCAATGGCGACACGTTGTTGTTCTCCACCAGAAAGTTTACTAGGATAAAAATCTAAGCGATCTTTGATTCCTAATAACTCGACCAATTCATTAAAGTAGGCTTGGTTAACTTGCTTTTCATCCAACATAATTGGTAATTCAATATTTTCTTTCACTGTTAATACAGGAACTAAATTAAAGAATTGATAAATAATTCCTACTTCTCTTCTTCTAAAAATAGCTAATGTGTCATGATTTAGTTTCGTAATATCTCGACCATTAATAATAATTGAGCCACTTGATGCTTCGTCTACACCAGCTAATAGATGTAATAAGGTTGACTTACCGGATCCTGATGTCCCAATAACACAAACAAACTCACCTCTTTCAATAGAAAAAGAGGTTGGCTTTAACGCTTCAACTTTTAGTTCTTCTTGACTTCCGTATGTTTTACTAGCATTATTTACCGTAATAACACTCATGATTATTCCTCCTATATGTAACTAATTTCAAACTACTATAATTTTAAATGTTTACTCAATTAAACGCAAGTTATATAAGAAAAACAACTCTTTGCCAAGAGTCATTCAATAGTATCAATAGTATCAGATTCTGTACTTTCTTCATTTCTTTTTCTTTTATATTCAATAATAAACATGACTTCTTTTAAATCCTCATCAGGAAGTTCTGTTAATAGTCTGGCTATATTTGCAATATTATAATAATCATATTTTTTTCCACTTAGAATTTCTTCTACACTACGTCCATATAGATTGGATAAAATCTTTAGTTCTCCAACCGTTAAATCACGTTTTCCATTTTCAATATCAGAAATGGCAGAGTGTGGAACATTTAAATACGTTGCTACATCTTTTTGAGTTAGATGTTTAAAATTTCTATACACTTTTAATCGTTTCGCTAAAGCCATATCAATAGCCATACATATCACCTCTTGCTTATTATAGCATTCTTTTATTTATTAATCAATTTAGGATTATTAAAAATTTAAGAATTTCATAAATATTTTTATTGATTCGCTGATTTTCGTGTGTTTTGACAAACTTTTTCTTATGATATTCTAATTTTTATAGGAATATAAAGAAAATTATATTAAAAAATTCATAAATATTGATTGATCCATATTTATGAATTTTAGATAAGCTAATAATACTCTTTTCTATTTGAATATCTTTTTTTTATTTGACTTGCTTGATGACTAAAAATAATATTCTCAAAATCACACATAATTTTATCTATTGTTTCTTCGTTTTCAATACTAAAAGCAAGTAAATAAGATGTTATCGATAGTGATGAAATATCATCAATATATGTTGGAGCATAATGTAAAATTGATGTACAACAATTTTCATGTGGAATAATTGGATACTTATTTCCAATATAATCTTGTAAATAGAATTGTGCTGTACGACATTTATTACAATCTTCTTTTTTTGTTGTAAAGAAGTGAAAACTAATCGGACAATGTTTCGTAACCATATCTTCTTGATATCCATATAACTTCAGTATCAATTGATTGGAGTTATTCGTTAATTCTTTTATTTGTTGCTTTGACAATTCTGCCGATAGAATAATTTTTTGATGATTAAACAAAGATATGCTATAAGAATTAAGTAAATTCAAATTCTGATTAAGTATACAATTAATCCCCTTGCTTCTTAAAAATTGATAACTTCCATAATCATTCACAAGATAGGTGTCAAACAATAAAAAAGAAGGAATGTTAACCAATTTAGAAAAATCATTTTGACTCATGACTCTTGGTAGTATCGGAATTAACGAAATAGACGTATTTTTTAATTCTTCCCCCGCTTCGCTGATACTTTGATCAAATGGATAGAAAACATAATCAACAGAATATTTTTTAACAGTTTTAAGTTGTTCTAGAGATAAGACTGAAACATAAATTTGTTTACTATTATTTAGATTGTTCTTCTCTTGACAAACATTAGATATAGGTAATGCTATCCTATCTGTTTTCTTATCTGAATAATGAATTTTTTTATAGGCTCGTTGGTGATACAATCTATCAATCCCATCTCTTCTTAATTGATTTAATGCTTTGATCGAAAAAAATCCGTTAGCAGGGAAATCAACTAAAATGCTAGAAACAATAAAGCAAGTATCGTTCGTTTTACTTACTTGTTTCTTTATTCTTTCAATATCTAAAGGCATTGTTTTTGCTAGTGTAATAACTTCGCTAGAAGAAATAGAGACTTGAAGATTACCATCATGAATTGTTAGCACTAATGGTTGATTAATTTTCCCATATAGATGCATTGTAATATCTATTTTCTTGGATTCTTGTTGGTACGATTCTTTCATCCGATGAAGCAGTTCTCTATTTGCTGTTTTATAAAGAACAGTCCCCACAGGTAATCTTTCTTGATAATCAATGCTGATACGATCATTGGCATTTGCTTGATTCACTAATTTAGCATCTTTATAAATTCTATGTACCTTAAAACCATCTTTGTTTGTTCCAAAACGAATACCATCATATTGAGATAATCTATCATGTAATAAAATCGTAGCTCTTTTCTTTGTAAATGAATACTCTTTTACTTCACCAATTTTAACTCCTCGATTTCCAGGTAATACAGTATCAACTATCGATTTTTCTTGTAAATAGCCTTTTGTAAAATCACGATTGAAAATTTCAGCTAACTCTTTTTTTATAGTAGCAACTGGTAAAACCTTCGTAGTATTATTTAAATAATATTGCATTACTTTTTTATATGACATAACAACACATGCAACATACTCAGGTCGTTTCATTCTACCCTCGATTTTAAAAGAAGTTACCCCGGCCTCTATTAATTGAGGCAAAATATCAATGGTATTTAAATCCTTCGTAGATAAAAGAAAAGAGCTATCTTTATCTAGTACTTGATCCTCTTTCAATAAGCGATAAGGCATTCGACAAGGTTGAGCACATTGTCCTCGATTTCCGCTACGCTTGCCAATCATACTACTCATCAAACATTGCCCAGAATAACCAACGCATAAAGCTCCATGAATAAAGACTTCAATTTCTAATCTTGTATGTTTCGTTATATATGCGATCTCTTCTAGTGTATTTTCTCTTGCAAGAATAACTCTAGAAACTCCAAGTTTCTCAAAGAATTTGACTGTCTCTAACGAAGTAATATTAGATTGTGTACTTGCATGAATCTCAAAATCTGGATAGATCGATTTTACTAATTTAATTAATCCGACATCCTGCATAATTAAAGCATCGACTTGGATATGATAAAGAAAATCTATATATTCAAGAACAAGAGCAATCTCATCTTCATAAAATAGAATATTTAATGTAACATATATTTTGACATTTCTAGCATGAGCATATAAAACAGCGGCTTCTACTTCCTGATTTGAAAAATTAGTGGCATTTTCTCTTGCATTAAATTTATCACCACCAAGATAGATAGCATCAGCACCATTTTGAACAGCTGCTTCAAATGCTTCATAGCTACCAGAAGGAGCTAACAACTCTAAATTTTTATCATTCATTTTTCATTACCTTACTTACCTACCTACCTACAATACTTTGATTACGTTGACACATAATGAGGCTGAACGTTCACTCGCAAGTTTAATAAACTCTTTAAATTGTAAATTGCTCTCTCCTTGCTCAAAAACATCACTTAAAGCACGGATAATAATAAAGGGTATTGTGAATACAAAGCAAACCTGAGCAATGCTAGAAGCTTCCATATCAGTACATAATGCCTCATCAAAATTGGTTGTAATCTGTTCTACTTGATCTTTTCGATAAATAAAAGAATCACCAGAGGCAATTAAACCTGTTTCAAAACGAAGAGCGTTTTCTTCTGCAATTTTTTCTGCTGTATTCATCATTTTTTCATCAGCCTGATAATATAAAGGCATACCTGGTACTTGCCCAATTCCATAAGAAAAACCACGATTATCTACATCATGGTGAACTACATTATTTGAGATAATAATATCTCCTTGCCTTTGATATTTTTTTAATCCTCCAGCACTTCCAATATTAATAATTTTTGATATAGTAAAACTTTTTAATAATAAAGTTGTTGATATACTAGCATTTACTTTACCAATGCCGCCTTTCACAACGACGACTTCGATATCATTAATATGACCTACATAAAATGTATAGGATACTTGATTTACGGTCTTTACTATCTGCATATATTTTAATAATGCATCAACTTCTTCTTGCATAGCCCCTATTATCCCTATCATCTAATCACTTCCTTGCTATCAATATTATTCTTTCACTTGTTGGTTTAAGTTCTTCAAATTCACCATAGATTTGAATATTTTGAAACCCAGTCTTTTCTAATAATTTGCAATAGAAGGAAGGATCATACGTTGTTTGAATATGTTTTTCTTCCATTCTACTATCGTCTTCCTTATCTTCTATAATAACAAAATGTTCAATGCTTCCTTCAGCTATTTTTTTTACATGCCAATAAAAATATGCTTCTTGATCTTCAAATTCTTCTTTATAATCATAAAATGTATGATTCACCTTGTATAAGGAATGAACATCAAATATAAAATAACCATCTTGATTTAAATGTGAGTAAACCGATAAAAATGTCTTTTCAACTTCATCAATCGTAGTTACATAATTTAGCGAATCACAAAGACATAAAATACAATCAAATCTTGAACTAAGATTAATATGACACATATCCATTAATTGAAAAGTAATCAACTTGTCCTTTGATTCTAATTTATTCTTGGCTACTGCAATCATCTCTTTCGAAATATCCGTTGCTAGAATACTTTCACAATACTTCGATAGTTTGATGGCGAATGAGCCCGTTCCACAACCTAATTCTAATATCTTCTTATCTTTGATGATTGGTGATAAAAAATCAACATACTTTTGATAAAAATCCTCATCCATCAAACTATCATAATAATAAGCAAATGATTGGTAGTTATCCATTATAAATAACTAGCGATGTCAATGTGAGGAACATCACTCCATAATTTTTCCAATAAATATTTATTTCTTTCTTCTTCCTCGAACACATGAATCACAATATCTCCATAATCCAACAATATCCAATGGCTATCTTTTTTACCTTCGATATTCTTTGCAAAAATACCATGTTCTTCTAGTTTCTCTTCGACATGATCAATAATCGCTTGCATTAAGCGAATATTACTAACTGAACAAATCACAAATGTGTCAAACATTGGACTGACTTGTTCCATATCCATTGCTACGATATCTTGTGCTTGTTTTTCTGACAATGCTTTAATAATTAACTCTAATTTATTCATTTTGTTCCTCCACGTATTTTTTATAAATTTGTTTTGTATCATTATCCAATGTTACTTTCTTCTCACGTAAATACTTGACATTACTAGACAAGGTTTCTCTAAAGCCTATATGAATATTATCCATTGCTTTAGCAATTAATTCTTTTGAATCATAGCCTCTAAAAGGATCTAGTTTATCAGCAGTATAAATAATTTTATCTAATATAGACATTGATAAACAACCTGTTGTGTGTACTGTAATAGCATGTAATACTTCTGCATCGTCTACTTTGAACTCTTCTTTTGCTATATACTCGCCTAGCCATTGATGCCATAAATGTTCTGGTTTCATCAAATATTGAGGATAATAGCATTTCATTAGTTCGTTTGCCTTAACTTTATCGATATCCTTCGCAATATCATGAAGCATCCCTGTGACATACGCTTTTGTTTCATCATAATTATTTGCTTTTGCAATTGCTTTTGCTAATGAAGCCATACTTACTGTATGAAGATAACGATATTCACTCATTCTATTTTTAATCAATGTATCTAAATAGATGCCATGTGTGACAAAATAGTGAATCACTTTTGTATCAATATTTTGTAAACTTCCTTGCCGAATGGCTGAACTGGAAGTAGCTTCAGCAATGATTTCTAATTGTAACATAGAATAATCAATAATATTTTGCCTCGTTTCTTCATATCCTAGTCTTGAAAAACATACTAATTGTACATTTTTTGCAATTTCATCTGCTTTATACCAAAGATGGAAAGCATTTACTTGATCATAACCAATGATATAGTAGAAATTATCTTCTTTATGTAATTGTTTTAACTCCATAATTGTATCATAGGTATAGGAAGGTATTTCAGAATTTTTTTCAAGTTCAATTTTTGAAATTTTGAACATTGGATAATTTTGAATAGCAATTGAAATCATATCAGTTCGTTGCTTATCGCTTGCAACAATCTGTTTTTGAAATGGATTATGTAAAACAGGAATGAACCATACCTCATCTAATGATAACTGACAATAGGCTTGATACGCAATTTTGGTATGTGTTAAATGAATAGGATCAAACGTACCACCAAATAATCCAATCTTCATTTTGGTAAATGATATATCTTTTTCTTTGATTTTCTATATAAAATAATCGTTCTTCCTATAACATTCACTACTTCACACTTACAACCTGCACTAATAACAATTACTGCCTCATTGGTATCAACTGGACAAGTTTCTAATAATTTAACTTTAATCAACTCATGCACTTCTAATGCCTCGCTAATTCCTGTTATTAAATTTTGACTGATTCCCTCTTTTCCAATTTGATAAATTGGTTTGATTGGGTTTGCTTGTTTATTTAAATATTTTTTTTGTGTATTTGTTAACATATCGATTCCTTTCTATATTAGTGCTTTTCTAAGCATGACTCCAACACCAATTGGAGCTTTGATTGTGATTTTTTGTTGCTTTGCATGTACTGAAACCCAACCTAGGCCACTAATCACGATATCTGTTTTTTTATCATTATTTAGTGTAAATGTATGAGTTGCCATATCTTCAATTGTTTCGATAGATGCTATCGTTGGTTTTAAAGTAAAACCTCTATTGTATAATGTATCTGCATTTTCTAATTTTGTTCTATGAATTTCTAATAAGGGAGGAAAATAACAGATAAAGGAAGAGTTTTCACCACTTTCAAAATCCATTCTGGCTAATCCTCCAAAATACAAGGTTTGTCTTGGCTGTAATTGAAATGTTTTCGGTTTTAATTCACTATTTGGTGTAATGATTTTCAACTCTTTTTCGTCAATATAATGGGCCATTTGAAATTCATTGATAATTCCTGGCGTATCATATAATGAATTGCTTTTATCAAAAGGAATTCTAATTAAATCTAAGGTAGTCCCAGGGAATTCACTTGTTGTAATTAAAAAATCCGAACTATCTTCTGTATAATGTTTTAATAAAGCATTGATTAATGAAGACTTGCCAACATTCGTTACCCCAACAACATATACATCCCTATCCTTTCTATATGTCTGTATAACATCCATTAAATCATCTAAGTAATAGTTCTTTTTTGCACTAATTAATACGATATCTAATGGTTGTAACCCATATTCTTTAAGTTGTCCTTTAATCCAGTCTTTTATTTTAGTATCTTTTATAGATTTTGGTAAGACATCTCTTTTATTAGCAACAACAATAATATCATTGTTTAATAAATGTCGTTGAATTCCAGAAATCATACTTCCGTTAAAATCAAATATATCTATCAGATAAATAATTAATGAATCTTTTTCAGCAATTCCTTGCATAATACTTAGAAAATCATCTTTTGATAAATTTGATTTTACCAATTGGTGATAATTTTTTATTTTAAAGCATCGTTGACATATTATCTTTTCATTATTCAAAACAGAAGCAGGAACATAACCAGCTTGCTTGCTATCCTCATTTTGAATGATTGCACCACAACCATAACAACGTTTCTTTTCTATCATCTTTTTCTTCCTCTCTACTACTTTTTTCTATTTTACAATATTTACCCTAATATTGAAAGAAAAAGATAGCATACTATATCTCTATTGACATAATTTATCATCAAATGACATAAATTACATTGAGGTGAGTCAATGTTTACAACCATCATATACTTATTAGTAAAAAACATCTTTTTTATGTCTTATGTAAAGTCCACATCATTTCCTCAACCATTATCTGATGATGAAGAGAAAAAATATTTAGAATTACACTACCAAAATGATAAACACGCTAGAGATATATTAATACAACATAATTTACGATTAGTCGCTCATGTTGCCAAAAAGTATGAGAGTAAATATGATAGTCTTGAAGATTTAATCAGTATTGGAACAATTGGATTAATAAAAGCAATCGATACGTATTCAAATGATAAACAAACCAAATTAGCTACTTATGCCGCTCGATGCATTAATAATGAAATACTAATGCATTTACGAACAAATAAAAAACGCAGCTTAGATATTTCACTTAGCGATAGCATTGGAACGGATAAAGATGGTTCTGAAATCCAACTACAGGATATTATTATTGCACCGCAAAAAGAAATATCACAGATTATTGAGCTAAAAGACAATTTATCTTCTTTAGAAAAATACTTGAGTGTTTTAAACGAAAGAGAAAAGGACATTATTATTAAACGCTATGGATTATATCTTGAAAAAGAAATGACCCAAAAAGAAATTGCAAAGGAATACAATATTTCTCGTTCTTATGTTTCTAGAATTGAAAAAAGAGCATTAATGAAATTATTAAAAGAATTTATAAAAGCGGAAAATCGTTTAAGTAAAAAATAGAATAATCTAAGTTATTCTATCATTAAATTAGAACGGCATTCTTTTAGGAATGCCTTCTTCTATTTTATAGTCGATCTATATGATGATACTTATTCACAAGTATTCTTCTAGACTACTTTAAGAAATCATCAATTGATAATTTGATAAATTGTTCTTCTTGATTATCAAACTTTTGATTCATTTCAATATGTTTTGACTTCTTTACTTCATATTCAATTAGTCGATAATCAGTATATAGGAAAGAAGTAACATACGGATCATCAACCTTATTAATTGTACCCATACGACTACTCAAATCACTATAATTATAATCTTTAACAAAAGCTTCATAGCTCTCTAAATTGCTTGTGTATACAACAAATAAATCATTTGCTTTTAAAACAACTGCTTTAAATATATCTTGTGAATTCGTCTTTGTTTGCATATATAAAGATTGACCTTTTACTGTACGACTTGTGATTTTTAAATCGGTTAAACGAATTCGTTTTACCACTGCTTTATCCGATACTAATATCATTGATAAATTATCGATTGGATCAAACACTAACAAACTAACAACTTCATCCATTTTCATAGAAATTCCTTTTATACCAGCCGCTTTTAAGCCTAAGGTGGATATTTCTTGTTCACTATACATAACCGCATAACCTTGGCGTGTAACTAAGGAAACACCTTTATTACCATCGCTCAATTGGACACCAATCAATTCGTCATCAGCTTTTAGATTAAAGCACTTCATTGCTTTTGAATAACGTTGCACCTCAAATTCTTTTAATAATGTCCGTTTAATTTTCCCAGTTTTGCTTGCCATTGTGACATAAATTGGATTATCAAAATTATTAACAAGAATACTAGCAATAATTTTTTCTTCACTGTTCACTTTCACTAAATAGCTGATATGCTTTCCAACATCTTTCCAACGGAATTCTTCTAATTGATAGACTGGTATATACAAATAGTTACCTTTATTGGTAAATAACAAGAGTTTATCTAAGGTATTTGCATAAAACAAATCTAATAAATAGTCATCTTCCTTTTTACCAAAACTCGTTTTATCACTCGCTTTATAAGACTTTTGAGAAATTCGTTTTACATATCCATCTCGAGTAATTGAAATATAAACATCATCTGCAATAATCATTGCTTCCTTATCAATCGTAATATCTAATACTTCATCTTTGATTTCTGTTAATCTAGGTGAAGGATAGAGGTTCTTAACATAAGTCAATTCATCAACGATGACTTGCCGTAATATTGAATCATGATCTAAGATTTGATTTAAGCGATAAATAATAGCATCCAATTCTGTTTTTTCATGTTCTAATGCAACGATATCGGTATTTGTTAAACGATATAATTGTAACATAACGATTGCTTCTGCTTGTTTTTCAGTAAAATCATATTTTTTAATGATATTATGTTTCGCATCTGCTTTATCTTTACTCTTTCTTATGGTAGCAACAACTTCGTCTAATATAGAGACTGCTTTAATCAATCCATCAACAATATGTAAACGAGCTCTAGATTTATCTAAATCATATAGTGAACGTTTTGTAATCACTTCAATCTGATGATAAATATAGGCATCTAAAATCGCTACTACTCCCATTTGCTCTGGTCTTTTATCATTAATTGCAACGATATTGTAATTATAGTTTTTTTGTAAATCAGTGTTTTTAAATAAGAAATTTACTATATTATCTGCTGAAATATCTTTTTTAATTTCTACCACTACTCGTAAGCCAGAGCGATCAGATTCATCTCTTACTTCAATGATTCCATCGACGAGTCGATTAAAACGAATATCATCAATTTTTCTAACTAATTCAGCTTTATTTACTTCATATGGAATTTCAGTAATAATAATTTCATTCATACTCTTTTTTGATTCATTAATCTCTGTTTTTGCTCGAATAGCGACTTTTCCTTTCCCCGTTTTAAATGCTTCAAGGATACCTTCTTTTCCCATCGCAATTCCACCAGTAGGAAAATCAGGACCAAGCATATGGTTCATAATCTCTTCTAATGTACAATTTGGTTGATTAATTCGTAGAATGGTAGCATCAATTACTTCCTGTAAATTATGTGGTGGTATATCTGTCGCATATCCTGCAGATATACCAGTAGAACCATTCACTAATAAATTTGGAAACTTAGCTGGTAATACCGTAGGCTCATATTCTGTATCATCAAAGTTTAAAGACATAGGGACCGTATCTTTATCTAAATCTTTTAATAATTCATTTGCAATCGCTGATAAACGTGCTTCTGTATAACGCATAGCAGCTGCAGGATCATTATCAATCGAGCCATTATTTCCTTGCATATCAACTAATGGAATTCGCATTTTCCAATCCTGTGATAAACGTACCATTGCTTCATAGACACTTGAGTCACCATGAGGATGGTAATTTCCTATAACAACACCGACACTTTTTGCACATTTACGGTACGGTTTTTGATGAGTATTACCCTCATGATACATAGCATAAAGGATTCTTCTTTGTACTGGTTTTAAACCATCTCTTACATCTGGTAATGCACGATCTTGAATAATATATTTTGAATAACGTCCAAAACGTTCCCCCATAATATCTTCAATGCTTTTCACTATTTTTTTATCACTCATTGAATGCCTCCTAACGATCTAGTGTGAATTGATCTTCTAATGAGAATTGAACATTTTCTTCAATCCATTCACGTCTTGGAGCTACTTTATCTCCCATTAAGATCGATACATTTTTATTAGCTTCATAATTGTCTTTAATTTCTACTTGAATCAATGTTCTAGTTGCTGGATCCATCGTTGTGTCCCATAACTGAGAAGCATTCATTTCACCTAATCCTTTATATCGTTGTATCGTATAGCCTTTACCGATTTCTTTCTTAGCAATTTCTAATTCGTCTTCATCCCAACAATAGATTGCTTGTTCCTTTTTCCCTGAACCTTTGAAAACTTTATATAATGGTGGTAATGCAATATATACTTTACCTTGCCGTATTAAATCCGTCATATAACGATAGAAAAATGTTAATAACAGTACTTGAATATGTGCACCATCTGTATCAGCATCTGTCATGATAATCACTTTTGCATATTGTGAATCATCAGCATCAAATTCATTACCTACACCAGCACCAATAGTATTAATAATCGTTGCAATTTCTTCATTTTTCAAAATATCTTGCATGTTGGCTTTTTCAGTGTTTACTACTTTACCACGTAAAGGAAGTATTGCTTGATATTTTCTATCTCTACCTTGTTTTGCACTACCACCAGCAGAATCTCCTTCGACTAAGTATAACTCTTTAAGCTTTCTATCTTTCGATTGAGCAGGAGCTAATTTCCCACTAAGAATTCTCTCCTGTTTTTGACCATTGCCTTTTCTAGAGGCTTCTCGTGCCTTTCTAGCGGCAAGTCTGGCTTGAGAAGCTTGAATTATCTTTTTAACTAGATTCTCTGCTACCTCTTTATTTTCTTCTAAGAAATATTGTAGTTTTTCAACAATGACATTCTCAACAGCCATCCTAGCAATTGGTGTTCCTAATTTACCTTTTGTTTGTCCTTCAAATTGTAGTAAATGTTCTGGTATCTTAACAGAAAGTACTGCACTAATTCCTTCACGTACATCTTTGCCATCTAGATTGGAATCTTTTTGCTTTAGTAGGTTATATTTTCTAGCGTACTCATTAAATACTTTGGTTAAAGCACTTTTAAATCCAGTTTCATGACTTCCACCATCACCAGTTCGAACCATATTCGCAAAACTTAAAATATTTTCTTGAAATCCATTGACGAATTGTAATGCACATTCGACTGTAATCTCATTTGATTTTCCATCAATCGTTACGACTTTATGTAGTGGTGTGTTATCTTCATTAAGATAAGTAACAAAGGATTCTAAGCCATCATCGTATTTAAACGTATCTGATTTATCTTTTCGCAAATCTTCTACACGAATTTCAATTCCTTTTAACAAAAAGGCACTTTCTCGTAATCTTTCATGAATTCTTGTATAGCTAAAATCAACGCTTGAAAAGATTTTAGCATCTGGTTTAAAACGAATAATGGATCCAGTTCTTGAAGCAGATTTACCAATCTTTTTTATTGGTTTGCAAATTGTTCCACCATCTTCAAAACGTTGTTGGTAGATAGCCCCATCACTACTATAAATCGTTACTTCTAACCAAGTAGATAAGGCATTAACAACACTAGCACCCACTCCATGTAAACCTCCAGAAGTTTTATAACCACCATCTTCACTAAATTTTCCACCTGCATGTAGTACAGTAAAAATAACTTCTGTCGCATTTTTGCCAGACTCATGCATCCCTACTGGCATTCCTCTTGCGAAGTCTTCGACTTCTAAACTTCCATCTTTATAAATTCGAACAATAATTTTATCACCGAAACCATTTAGTGCTTCATCAATCGCGTTATCAACAATTTCCCAGACTAAATGATGTAAGCCGTATTGGTCAGTTGATCCAATATACATACCTGGGCGTTTTCTAACCGCTTCTAATCCTTCTAATATCTGTATACTGGTCTCATCATATTGATTTTTCTTATTTGACATACTCTTAATTCATCCTCTCAAATAATTTACACCCTCAGTTTATTATACTTAATTTCTTTGAGTTTTTCAAAGAGTTAATGTATAATAATCATGGGAAGTGAATGTTATGAATATTTATTTATTAATTATGATTATCTTTAGTTATTTGTATGGCTCTATACCATTTGCTCTAGTTATTGGAAAGTTATTTTATGGTGTTGATGTAAGAGAATATGGTTCTGGAAATTTAGGCGGTACAAATACTGGAAGAATCCTTGGAAAAAAAGCGGGACTTACTTGTATTATTTTAGATATATTGAAGTGTTTTGTTTGTGTCGCTGTGACAAAATTAGTAACTCCTGTATTTCACTTAGCCAATTATGCAATATATGTGAGTGCAGTCGCTTGTGTCATTGGTCACTGTTATCCGATATTCGCTAAGTTTAAAGGCGGAAAAGCAGCCTCCGTTATGTTTGGTTATGCATTTGCAAACAGTTTTTTTACATTTGCAGTGATTGGTATCATATTTTTAGTTGTTTTAAAGATATCAAAATATGTGTCTTTAGCATCGATTGTTGCTGTTATTTCATTAGTTATTCTTTCCCCTTTATTTAACTATGGAACGTTTGGTTTTATATGTAATATTTTTATTGCTCTATTATTAATCTATCGACATAGAGAAAATATAAAAAGAATTAAAGATGGGACAGAAAGAAAGATAACTTGGATGTAAGTACAAATCAATGGCTATTGATATTTGGTCATTTGATCTTTTACTAAGAAGGATTCATCGCCTTCTTTTTCTATGATGAAATTACCATTAGAATATTTTATGGTAGTTAGGGAACAGCCTCTAACTACTTTTTTATTTATCAATGGATAATCTTTTATTTGTAATCGTTTGAAATATGCCATTAAGGTTACATAAATCATTCCATGAGTGACAATGAAAATTGAATGTTTATTGTTTTCAGCAATCATTTGATGTAAGAATGCATAGACTCTTTTTTCTACTTGTTGGTAATCTTCACCATTTGGACATCCTGAAAATTGTAATGGATGATTCCATAAATTATGATACATCAAAGTATCCTCTTCTATAATTTCAGATATCAATTTTCCTTCCCAATCACCAAAACCCATCTCTTGAATTCTATCATCATATAGTATAGGAATCTCTTTTCTATTTGAAAATATTAATTCTGTTGTTTGTTTTGCTCTTTTGATAGGACTTGAATAGATTTTATCTATATTTAAATCTTGTATATGAACTTGTAAAGAGTAGGCATCTCTAATACCATCTTTGGTTAAATCAGAATTTTTTCTTCCTTGAAATCTACCTTCTTGATTCCATATTGTTTTACCATGCCTTGTTATGTATATGTTCATTACTTTCTCCTTAAACAAAAAAATAAGAGAAATCTCTTATTTATATTGAGCGTTCATGCTCTTCATAATTCTACGAATTTGAGCTTCACTTGGTTTACGTCCCATTTCCATAAACATTGCACGAATCATTTTCTCATTTACTGGTGGATTTTTTTGCATTTGTTTCTTGAAGAAATATCTAGCTCCAAAGAATCCTACAACTAATCCTACTAAAATCCCTATAATTAAGCCTAACCAATCCATTAAACATACCTCCTAATTAATATTATGTAGTACTATTAAGAATGACCAAATCCGGATCAATTCCTAATAGTGTATCTATCAGTACATTAGCTATTTTATCACATTTTGCAACAATTTGATAGCGTTTTATGATGATTATAGAAATTTCTTTTGTCATTTCGTTTTTAATGCAGTACAAATTTTCTTGTTTTCTATAATCCTTCCTGTTTTTAAAGACAGTATGAATAATAGTATTATAATTTGATAAATCCTCAAACAACAATTGATATTGTTGTTGTAAAAAAGAAGTTTCATTACCTTCAAAATTATTAAAATGATTAACTATATATGGATAATCATGATATAAATTTTGATACTTTTTATTTAATTTCACCAGTTTGTATTCTTGCATCATTATTCACCCCACATAGATATATCATAAAAGATGATTACATCGAAATGAGTTGAAATGTGATATTCAATATAAAAAAATGCTATTGTTTTAGCATTTTTATAGTTTTTTAAATTCGTTTACAACATAATCAACATGAAAGCCAAAATGTTCAATAACATCCTTTGCAGGTGCAGATTCACCAAATTGATCAATTCCTATAGCATAACCATCTAATCCAACATATTTATGCCAACCAAAAGTACTAGCCATTTCTATCGATAAACGTTTCTTACATGCACTTGGTAATATTGCTTCTTTGTATTCGCTTGATTGTTGCTCAAATAATTCCATTGAAGGCATTGATATAACTCTAACATCAATCCCTTGATTAAATAGCTCTTTTTGAGCATTCATTGCTAAAGCGACTTCTGAACCTGTAGCGATTAAAACACCATCTAATCTTGCTGTTTCACGACGAATAATATATGCACCATGTTTTACATTATCATAATTTGTATGATCCAATGTAGTTAACGGTTGTCTAGTTAAAATAATAATTGTTGGTTTATCTTTTGTTTCTAAAGCAATTGTCCAAGCAGCGACTGTTTCATTTGCATCACAAGGTCTAAAAACTTGAATATTGACCATGCTTCTTAACATTGGCAATTGTTCGACTGGTTGATGCGTTGGTCCATCTTCACCTACAGCAATGCTGTCGTGAGAAAGTGGAATAATAATTGGCAGTTTCATTAAGCATGCCATCCGTAATGCTCCCTTAAAATAATCACTGAACACCATGAAACCACCACTACTCATTCGGACTCCTTTGTGTAAAGTAGCACCGTTCATGATAGCAATCATAGCAAATTCACGAATTCCAAAATAGACATTACGACCATCATAACTTCCAGGTAAAAATGCTTTAGACTCTTGAATGATTGTTTTAGTAGAACCAGCAACATCTGCACATCCAGATAAGAATGTAGGATGATACTTTGCGATCACATTAATGATTTCTTCAGAAATATTTCTAGTTGCTTCACTATAGCCAACTGGGTAATTTGGCATTATTGTGTTATAGTCTATAGAATCATAGCCTTTAATGACATTAATAAATTCATCTGCTTCTTTAGGATAGGCTTGCCCATATTTCTTAAGCAAACGATTCCAAGAAGTATTTGCTTTCTTACCTCTTGAAGCGATTGTATCTTTGAAATGTGTATAAACTTCTTCTGGAACATAAAAATCTTCATGGTCAAAATCGTAGGATTCTTTTGCATTTTTACCATCTTCTTTCCCTAATGGTGAACCATGAACAATGTTCGTCCCTTGATTTTTTGAACCATAACCAATAATTGTATTTACTATAATTAACGTTGGTTTATAAAGATTACTCTTTGCCTTTTTTATTGCTTTTGCAATTGCAACTTCATTAAAACCATCTTCTACTACTATGACTTGCCAGCCTTGTGCATCAAAACGTTTTTTCACATTTTCACTAAATGTCAAATCCAAAGAACCATCTAATGTCACCTTATTTGCATCATAAAGTACAATTAATTTGCCTAATGATAAATGTCCAGCAAGAGAACAGGCTTCATAAGTAACACCTTCTTGCATATCACCATCACCGCATAATACATAAGTGTAATGATTCACTAATTTATATTTTTCTTTATTATATTTTTCAGCTAAAAAATTTTCAGCCATTGCCATTCCTACAGCAGTAGGAATTCCTTGCCCTAAAGGACCACTTGAAGCATCTACTCCATCTGTAACACCAATTTCAGGATGTCCAGGTGTTCTAGATTTTAATTGACGAAAAGCTTTTAAATCACTCATCGTTACATCGAAACCACTTAAATGCAATACAGTATACAATAAACTAGAAGCATGTCCACTAGCTAATATAAATCGATCACGATCAAACCAATTTGAGTTATTTGGATTTACTTTTAACTCTTTTGTAAATAATGAATAAAGTGCTGGTGTTGACCCTAAAGCCATACCTGGATGTCCTGAATTTGCCTTATTAATTATATCAATACACAAAGAACGAATAGTAGCAATCGAAAGTTCTGATAAATTCATGTAATCTCTACCCCCTATGAAAGAAAATATTATGACTTATTCATTATACACAATTTTAGTAATTATTAAAAGGCTTTTCGACGTATCTCTTATATAAATAAAAAAACTAACAATAAGTTAAGTGTTAGCTTTAATTAGTTAATTTTATTTCATTTTCAAAGATTTTATTTTTTCTGGTGTAACATCATTACCCTCTGGGTCAATAACCTTTAACGTAGACAATTGTTGTTTGAATCCCAAACGAAATATTTTTAAATATTCTTGACGAAGAGTGTCTTGTTCAATTGTTTCTTCTTTAGTTAATCCAACTGTTTTCTTTTTATTCGCTAATTCGTTAATACGCTTTAATAATGCTTCATCCATGAACGTTACTCCAATCTTACGATATAAATAAAACACTTAGGGGCCCTAAGAATATCCCTGCAGTATTTACAGGTGGGTATCTTGAAAACAATTTTAGGATTCCTACTTAAAGTAGGTCTTCAACACCATCGCATCTATCCGACACCCTTATTCATAGTGTAGGTTATTTAAATGACCCCTAAGCATTACATATTATATCATAGTTTTTGAATATGTAAAGGGTTTTATTCTGCCAGTTTTTAGTTAATATACTGTTTGCTTTACTATGTATTTAACATGTTTACAATCGATTGTCTAACAGATTCGATCGCATTTAAGCCAAGATCAATTTGATGAGCATAATTAGTGACACCATAAAGAAAAAAGTAATAAATACAGTCAGATTTATTACTTTTTTGTCATTATACAGAAGGTATTACAATAGAAGTAGTAACAAATTTTTCATCAAACAAAAGTAATAACTGATTTACATCTTCGATAGTAATATCTTCTAAAATATCGATCAACTCAAAAGCACTATTATCTTCAAAATAATAACGGATGAAAAGATTTGCAATAGTTTCTGGTGAATTAAACATATTAATATAACTTCCCATTGTCTTTTTCTTTACTCGATCAAAATCTTCTTTGCTTATCAAATGTTCTTTTAATTCTTTAATAAATTTTGTGATACGTGACTTTAGTTCATCTGGATGCTCACTATCCCCACCGATTTGAAAGAAAGCATAGTCTCTTTCTTGGGTGAAACTAGCACCAAAACTATCATCTATTAAATTTTCATTACTATATTCTTGATATAAGTCTCCACTTTTTGAAAATAAAATATCCAATACTATATTCATAGTCATTTCTCGTTTCAATTTTAAATAAGGATCTAAGATAATATCATTAATCTTCATCCCCATAGTAACTTTAGGAATAGCTACATCCATTTTTAAAATTTCTTCTTGTTTGCTAATTGTTGTTGGTTCTTCAATTTTTTTACGAATAATTTCTTCTTTTGCGATAAATGTTTTCTTATCTTGATTATCTTTAATAATTGAAAAGACTTCCTCTGGATTAATATTCCCAACAACAAATAGAACCATATTGCTTGGATGATAAAATGTTTCATAACATAATTCAAGCATTTCTTTCGTTGTATTATTAACCGTCTCAATCGTTCCAGCAATATCTTTCTTTATTGGATGATTATGATAAAGATTCTTAATTGAATCAAAGTAATTTCGCCAATCAGGATCATCATTATACATTTTAATTTCTTGAGAAATAATTCCTTTTTCTTTTTCTACTGATTCTTTTGTTAAAAATAATTCTTGAACAAAATCAAGTAGTGTTTCAATACATTCTAATTCATTTTGACTTGTTGAAAATAAATAAGCAGTTCTAGTGGACGAAGTATACGCATTTGTTGTTGCACCTAATTTAGCGAAAATATCAGAAACATCGCCATCTTTCATATCAAACATTTTATGTTCTAAAAAATGAGCAATACCATCCTCAACTTTTATCATTTCTTTTTGATGTAATGGTTTAAAATTGGTATCAATAGAACCAAATTTGGTAGCAAATAAACCATATGTTTTATAAAAATCATTCTTTGGAAGAACAAAGACATTTAATCCATTTGAGTATTCTTGATGATATAATGTTTCCTTTAATGTGGAATAATAATATTCTTGCATTGTATTTACTCACTTCCTTTCAATAAATAAATTGTATCCAATTTAACTTTATTAGCGACTCTTTGTATATCTGCTAAGGTAACATGATTTAATTTTTCCATATACTCTTCAATTGTTTCTTGTTTAGCAACAATATCTCGATTATATTTTAATGCAATGATATTACCTGCCTCATCATTTGATTTCTTTAAGCCATTTAACAACATAATTTTTGTTACTTCGAAATCATCTTTTGAAATATCAGCATGCTTAAACTTATCTAATTCATCTTCCACTAAACGAATCACTTTATCACTTTGACTTGCATCAATACCTGCAGTCACTAGCATTATACTATTGAAAGCATCATAATTAGAAGAAATATAATAACATAAACTATGCTCTTCTCTAACCACTTTAAATAGCTTTGAGTGAGCAAATCCTCCAAACATACCATTAAAGACAGTAAAAGCATAATGATCAAAATCAATAAAAGCTGTATTTATCTCATAACCAATATTTAATTTTGCTTGTGTTATATCTTGAATTTCTTCAATTTTTAGTATATCTTCTCTAGTGTTCTTATAACGAGCTACGACATCTGTACTCTTCTTTTTTGGAGTGAACGATAGATATTTTTCAAATAATATGTATTCCTCTTCTTTAATATCACCAACAACATAGATTTCAACTTCATCTTCTTTTATACATTTTTGATAATAATCATATAAAGCCTGATTGGTAATGCTATCTAAATCTTCCTCATAACCAATACTAGAAATACCTAAACATTGATCTTTGCCCATAAGTTTAAGAGTGCTGTCAACAGCATAGGAATACTTATCGTTCTTTGCTGAAATTAATCGTTGCTTTAATTCTCTTTTCTTACTATTAAAAATAGTCTCATTAAACTGATTAGAATTCGCACTTAAATCAAATAATACATCATGTAGTAACTCTAATTGTTTGACTAGCAATCCTTCTTTCTCTGGCAAATATTCATCATTAATACCGATTGAATTAATATGAATAATGTGTGCTTTTCCTTTTGAAGAAACGCTTGCACCTAAACGCATACCATATAAATTTTCTAAATATTTAGAAATAGCTTGTTGACTCGGTAATTTATTAGTTCCACCACTAAACATAAAGGATAATAAAGTTCGTATAGTCGAAGTTTCTTTTTTTAATTTACTTTTTAATTTAATAGAAATTGTAATATTTTTAAATTTTTTAGTTGGAACAATATGCAAAATTGCACCATTTAGCTCAATTATCTTTTCCATATTTATCTCCTTTTTTAAATACTAGTATTAGTATTGCACAAATACGTAAAAAAAACAAAAAAAAAATTAGAATTTATGAAAAAAAGGAACAATATATACCGATATCATTCCTCAATTGATTCATTTGTCTAATACTTCAAGCACTTTTTCTTTAACAAGATCATCTTTTACATCGATATTAATATTTCTTGTTGTTTTTGCTTCCATGGTTTCAGCCTTCATAATTTCAACAATATCTAGACCTGTGGTTTCTTTTATTGTTTCAATGGTTTTTGATAAAAGTCCTGGAACATAATTACCCATAGAAGCAATGCCACCTTCACCATTTCCACTATCAATAATCGTAATTTTATCAATACTTTCTAATGGTTTCGCTACTGCATTGGCAATCTCTGGTAATGCTTTTACAATCATCTCCATCATTGCTGCCTCACCATATTTTTTCATTGCTTCAGCCTTTTTATTTAAGGATTCTGCTTCTGCTTCTCCTTTGGCTCTAATTGCATCAGCTTCAGCAGTTCCTAATGCTTTAATTCCTTTTGCTTTTTCTTCTTCTTCAAAACGTTGAGCTTCCGCTTCTACTTTCTTAGCTTCGGCTTCTTTTTCTCTTTCGAATTGTTGTGCTTCTGCTTTTTTCATTCTTTCATAGAGATCAGCCTCCGCTCGTTGTTGTCTAGCATATTTTTCAGCTTCTGCTTTTTTTCTGACTTCAGCATCTAATCGTTTTTCTTCTACTTCAACAGCTTTTTGATGTAACTCAATTTGTTTCTCTTTTGCTAAAATGTCTGCTTCTGCTATTGCATTTTCAATCGATTTACGTTGTTCCTCTTCTTGAATTTTATAAGCTGCATCAGCTTCTGCTTGCTTAATATCTGCTATTTTCTTTAATTCTGCTTGTCGAATTAACAATTCTTGATTTTGTTTTTCAATCTCTAATTCAGACGTGATTCTAGCAGCATTCGCTTCTTCATTCGCTTTCGATTGTTCAATGGCTACCTCTTTATCGGCATTTGCTTTCGAGATTTGAGCATTCTTTTTAATTTGGCTAATGTTCTCAATTCCTAAATCAGAGATAATATTATTATTATCCATAAAGTTTTGAACATTATAAGAAATGATAACTAATCCCATTCTTTTTAAATCGGGAGTTGCATTCTCAGAAACATGATTAGCAAATGTTTGTCGATCATTTACCATTTGACGTAATTCCATTTTCCCAATGATTTCACGCATATTACCTTCTAATATTTCTCTTGCTACACTAGCGATATAATCAATTTTTTTATTTAGAAAGTTTTTTGAAGCTAATTCTATTCCAGAAGGAGAAGTATCAATCTGTATATTTACAACAGCATCTACATTAATATTTATATAGTCGGCTGTAGGAACAGAATTTGCAGTTTTAACATCAATAGAAATCGCTTGTAATCGTAGTTCATCCTTTCTTTCCAATAAAGGAATCTTAATACCCGCTTTTCCAATTAGCACTTTTGGTTTCTTTCTTAACCCAGAAATTACCAATGCACTGTCAGGTGATGCTTTTACATAACCTGTCAAAATAATAACTACCATAAGAATTAATGCAACAACAAGTATGACAATTCTAAAATCAAAATCAATTAATTCCAAATATATATCCTCCATTTCCATTGTTTATAGAAAAAATATATTCTACTATGCTTCGATTTTTATTGGGTCGAACTTTGTAGAATAATCTTTTACTTAATTAAATTATATCTTTAATTCTATATGAAGTCAAAGTAATCTTTATTCATTTTGGTAAAATTTGGTTGATACATATCTTGAATCTATCATAGGTTGAAATCTAGTAAAACACAAAAAAAGAAAAAGGAAATCACTCCTTCCTCTTTCTATAGTAAGTCTTAATTATTTCTTAAATAATTAATAATATAGTCATAGACATCCTTTCTCAATGATTTAGTAACCGATGTTATTTCTTGTGGAATACCAGTAACCTCAATTGATTCTACATCATATTCTCCACCTGTAACACCTGTCCTAAATCCGTATTTTTCCCATGCAATTTTTTGAATTTCTGGGTCATTTAAAGCATCCACATATTGGTTGCCAGCTTCAGAAAAGCTCATAATACAATGTGAATTCCAAATGGTTGGTTCTGGATATAAGATGACCATTTTATCTTTTACTTGTTCAAATCCATTTGGATTATTATTAGCAAAATCAATAACACTTTTTTCATAATCAACAATCATAGGATAGGCACCTTTTCCCATTCTCAAATACAAATCAAATAAGTCAGCAGGCGTATTATTCATAAATCCAGAATACTTATAAAAAGCATTTAATCGTTCCATCACATTATCAATATTATTTATATCTATTGATCCTGCATTCATAATAGAAGCTAAAAGTCCATAATAGGTAGCTCCTGGTGAGGAAGTTACTGGATCTGTCGAAGCAATATTAACTTTACCATATATTTCAGCTAGCCCAATATCAGACCAAGAAACGCCTTCGGTAATATAATTTAATAATTTATTCATATCTGTAATATAATATACACCATCTTTTTGGGTTACTATATTCTCTGTTTCTAAAACAGTTGCTATGTCTTTCCAACTATAGATAACAACTGGTGTATTTAAAGCAATGGAACTATCCAAAATTTTTAAACGAGCAGCTTCGTTTTCTTTTGCAGGTGTTTTATAGTATTCATAAAAACGTTCATCGGAAAAGAATACAAAATCATAATATTTTTGTTGTGCGTTTAATTCATAGGTTAATTCTTCTGTAATTAATTTACCATTTGACCAATCATGTGGAACAACAACAATATTGTATTTGTCTAATAGAATTTGATTGATTTCTTTATCCGCCATAAAATTTTCTTTACCACCACCAACAGCACCATAAACATACGTAACATCTTTTTCTTTAGGTGTTGATGATTTAGACATTTGACTTAAGAAAATACCAATAGATGAAACAAAAATAATAATTCCTAAAATGATAAGTCCAATTTTCCCATTTTTATTTTTCATGATTAACTGCCTCCTGACTTATATATTCATTAATATCCAACATGCTAGAATTCTGATTGTTTAAAACTGCTAAGATTTGTTTCATTTCTATATTGGTATCAAATATTTGATCTTCTACATAATCACTTAATTCTTTTCTAATTGCATTATTTATATTTGTAATGAAAGCATTAACTTCAGCGACAAAAGAGTCAGTTTTTTTATTATTTGTATCATAAGTAAGAATTGTTTGATAATTATGTAATACTTTTAAGACACTATTTAAATACATTGGTAATGATTGAATAAACTTATCATTTTCTTTGATTTCTTCATAGTATGTAAAGAGTACATTCAATGATTTCAATAGAGTTTCTATTTTCTGCTTTAATTCATCATTAGAAGAGCTATCATTAACATTCCTTTTCTCTATAAAAATCATTTGGTATATAGTATTAATTTTAGTTGCTTGCTCTTTTAAGTCTTTAATTATTACTCGATTATCTTGTTTTTCAAACGTAAAATCCGAAAGAATTGTTTCTTTTTTTAGATAATGATTCAGTACTACCCTTATAAGCAGATAACTAATAATTGAACAAATTAAGCTTATAATGAAATTTTTCCCAAAGTAATAAATTAAAACGAAAATCAGTCCACTAGAGAATCCAATAATTAACTCATTTTTAAATTGCTTATTCATCATCATCTCTCCTTTTTAATTGTAGCCTCTGATTTCTTTAAAAGCCTTTATTAAATTTTTTGTTCCATCAAATACTTTTCCATTCGTTAATTCAGCTAATTCGTTTAATTGTGTATCACTAGCACTACCAAACATAATTGAATAAACAGGTATTTCTTTATTGATAGATGAATAATATGTTTCAACATTTTTAAATGTTCCAGCATTAGAGTGTCCATCCGTCATCAAAACTATAGAAAGGTTATACCTATCGGAATCTTCCGCATTTAAGATGCTTAAAGCATTCTTCGTTGGCAAATATATATTTGTTCCACCAGAAGGTGAGCGTAACGTTATTTCATTAATTAATCGCTCTGTTTCTAATCCATTGACACTATCTAATGTAGAAATAATGCTATTTGAGAACAAAATAATTGTAATTTTATCTTGTTTCGAAAATTGAATAAAAGAATTTGATGCACTATTATAATCTAAAATATATTGCATAGCTTCAACTAATTGTGAATAACCATCTCCATACATACTACCTGAATAATCAAGACAAAAAACTATATGACTCGGCTTTTTTAAAGTATTTTGATAGATAGAAAGTGCTACTTTTATAATATCGGCAGAAGGGTAATGATTGGTTGTTAAGTAGACATCTGTCTTAACCCCCCACTCACTTTTAAATAGACTAGAATCTGTTTCAGCAATATTTCCACCATAGCTCACTCTTCTTCCAGTCGATAACAAATAGGATTGAACATCATCTGATAACAGATACGATTGAATTAACTGAAATGTTTCTTTTATTTCTTCATTTCCATGATCAATATAAGCAAAAGGAGAATCTGATAATGACACCCCATCATAAGGATATACTAGATACAATGGTTCCTCACCGTTTGCAACTAATTCATTATTAAGCATTAGAATATTTGATTCATAATTAATGACAGCATCGTATTGATCAGGATCATTTTTATATAACTCCAACGCATATACTTCATCACCCGAAGTTCTGGATACTCGGCTAAATAATTCTTTCAATGATTCTTGGAATTCAGGATTGATCAAATCTTCATTGGATGGCATAAAACTATTCGTTTCTGCTTGATTACTTAAAGAAGCAACGATACTAAGATACATAGAAGCCCCACTATTTGTTTGTGTCACAGAAGGCATTATTAAAGATAAATTTTCACTATTAATCTTCTCAATAATTTCTTTCATATAGATGGTATCATTATCGACAAATCCCAACTCGATTGCTTTACTTTTTGTAATTCCAAAGACAACTGGGTTAATAGAAATAAATTTTGAATTCTTTATCATTGATTGATTTTCTAACATGTAAAGCCAGATAGAATTCGAACACCAAATAGCATCATATTTTTGATTATCTTCATTAAGTATCTCCATCATATCAATAGTTCCTGCATACTCTATTGTTAAATTTATATTATTCTTTTTCGCATAATCAATTAACATTGGTTCTACATCTTTATTTTCAGAACTAGATAAGATAGTAAACGGTGTCATCGTCTTTGTATCATTGCTTGAACATCCAGTAATAGAAGTAATGATGAATAATAAAATTATGAAAATAGTCCCTTTTTTTTTCACTTTATTTCCTCCTAACAATATGATAATAATCTTCCTGCTTAAAATAAGTATACCATAGAATATATAAGTAAATAAATAATTAATTATGTAAAAGAAAAGACTAAAGTAATAGATTCTATTTTTACTCATAACTACTAAGCATAGATTCAAAATAATCTTTAACTTTAATCTTAATTTTTAATTAATTATCTTTACATTCATCGTTTTCCTTTATCATAAGGCTCACCACTAGCTCTTGGTCCTGCTGCATTTTTGGAAACAAAAGCAAGAACAATCAAAGTAGCAACATATGGTGTTATTTTATAGTAATAACTAGGTATTCCTAATGCCATAAGGAATGGAATCCCAGAATAAGTAGATGCTATCGTCTTCATAAATCCAAAGAAAAATGCAGCAAATAAGATTCGTATAGGTCTCCATTGACCAAATATCAATACAGCGATCGCTAAGAATCCATATCCAGCGACAGTTGCATTAAAATTAGTACTCGTTGGTACAACAAATACTAATCCACCAATCCCAGCTAAGAATCCAGAAATAAGTACACCAAAATAACGAATTTTATATACACTTACTCCCGCAGAATCGACAGCTTGTGGCAATTCACCACTAGCACGTAAACGTAAGCCAAACCGTGTTTTATAGATAACAATAGTACTAATAACTAAAATCGCAAATCCTAAATATGTCGTTAGATATGTATTTTTAAAGAGTAACTCACCAATCACAGGAATATCTCCTAGAATAGGTACACTTTTAATTCTAAACGTATTTTTAAATTCAACTTGTTGCGTTGCTTGTATCATTCTTGCTGTAAAAATACAGAATGCAGGTGCAAAAATATTTAAGGCAGTACCACTAATTGTTTGATCAGCTTTTAAATGAATCGCTGCAAAGGCATGAATTAGTGAGAAAATCATACCAGCGATACCAGAAACCAATACTGCAAGTAATAATACCAACTGTTGATTCGAAAAACTAGTTTGAAAGTAATGGATAAACCCAATTCCAAAAAAAGCACCAATAATCATAATACCTTCCAAAGCAATATTAACAACTCCACTTTTTTCAGAGAACATACCACCTAAGGCAACAATTAATAAAGGAATCGCAAAGAACATCGTTTGTTGTACTAAGAAATATAATTGTGACATTATACGCTACCTCCTTCATTGACTGGCTCGGTCTCAATAGGAACAATTTCTTTTTTATGTCCTCTAGATTTTGATGATAAGAATAATCTAATTAACATAGAAAAAGCAGAGAAATATATAATGCATGATGTAATGATGCTAACAATCTCAGGAATAAATCCATAGATTTGCATATTAAATCCACCAACATTTAAATGAGCTATGAATAAACCAGCAACTAATACACCAAGTGGATTTGATAATCCTAGAAGTGCAACAGGAATACCATTAAATCCTTCAGCTGCTAACTCATCAACAACAGATAAACACTTTCCTGCACCACTTTGATAAACAAGAGCTCCACCAATTCCAGCTAAACATCCTGCAATCACCATTGCTAAAACAATATTCTTTTTATCATTAATTCCAGCATATTTACTAGCGTCTTTATTAAAACCACAAGCTTTCAACTCATATCCAAATGTTGTTTTATTTAATATGATATGAACAATAATCACGAATATTACTGCAAATATGATTCCACCGTTAGCTCCTGGAAATAGATTGTTTAATCCAAAATCAGGAATAATTGCACTGCTTGGTAAATACGAAGTTTGATTTTTCATAGAATTATAAACATTTCCACTTAACGGAATTAAATAATTAACTGTATACATTCCTATATAATTCATAATAATACAAACAATAACTTCATTTGTATTTAAATACGCTTTCATTAATCCTGGAATAATAGCCCATATTCCTCCAGCAATCATAGCCGCTAAAATTGCTACTAACCAATGAATGGAGGAAGGTAAGAATGTCCATTTAACTCCAACATAGATAGCGGCAAAGGCACCCATGACAAACTGCCCTGGGGTTCCAATATTAAACAACCCAGTTTTAAAGGCAAAACCAACGGATAAACCAGTCATAATAATTGGTGTCGCATTAAATAATGTTTGACCAATTCCTTTCGCTCCAGTTTTGAATCCACCTTGAATTAACGTTGATAACCCTTTAAAAGCAACATTTGGATTTGCAATGTAAATGATAATTGCACCAAATAATAATCCAATAATAACAGCGATTAAAGAAGAGGCAAATCCTAATATATTTTCATTTTTTATTAGTTTTTTCATGATACAACACCCCTCTTTGAGCCAGACATATATAAACCTAATTCTTGTTCGCTGGTTTCCTTAGGATTCAATTCTCCAACTAATTCTCCCTCATAAATCACAAGAATACGATCACTTAATTCCATGACTTCATCTAATTCTAAAGAAACAAGTAAAACAGCTTTCCCATTATCTCTTGCTTCTATGATTTGATGATGAATGTATTGGATAGCTCCAACATCCAATCCTCTGGTCGGTTGTACAGCAATTAGACAATCAGGATTTCTATCCAATTCTCTTGCAATAATAGCTTTTTGTTGATTACCACCAGACATACTACGGGCAATTGTTTTTGCACCTTGACCACTACGAATATCATATTTTTTTATTAGTTTATCAGAATATTCTTTGATATTCTTAAATTTTAAAAATCCTGTTTTTGAAAAATTCTGTTCAAAATAGCGTTGTAATACTAGATTATATGATAATGGAAAATCTAAAATTAAACCATAACGATGACGATCCTCGGGAATATGTCCTAATCCAGCAGTATTTCTCTTTCTAATTTTAGTTTTTGAAATAGCTTCCCCTTTTAAGATAACTTCACCAGAGGTAATAGGCATGATTCCAGTGAGAGCATAGACTAATTCCGATTGCCCATTTCCATCAATTCCAGCAATACAAACAATTTCTCCTTCTCTGACATTAAAACTGACATTATTTATGGCATTTTTATGACCCTTTTTCTCAACGATGAGGTCTTTAACTTCTAAGACTGTTTCTTTTGGATTTGAAACTGTCTTATTTAAATGTAAATCTATTTTTCTTCCAACCATCATTTCAGACATTTCTTCTTTAGAAGCTTTTGAAACATCAATTGTTCCAATATATTTTCCTTTACGTAAAACAGTACAACGATCAGCTACTTCTTTAATTTCATTAAGCTTATGTGTAATAAATAAAATTGATTTTCCTTCATTTGCAAAACCTTTCATAATTTTCATTAACTCAGTAATCTCTTGTGGTGTTAATACTGCCGTCGGTTCATCAAAGATTAGAATATCATTATCACGATATAACATTTTTAGTATTTCAACACGTTGTTGCATCCCAACAGTTATATTGCTAATATAAGCATCAATATCAACATTTAAATGATATTTTTTTGATAATTCTTCGACCTTTTTTCGGGCTTTTTTCATACTTAAAAAACCATGGTCTGTGTCTTCAACACCTAATACAATATTTTCTAATACCGTGAAATTATGTACTAATTGAAAATGCTGATGCACCATACCAATCCCATGATGATTTGCATCATTTGGATCTTTGATATGGACGACTTCTCCATTTATTTTAATACTACCTTTTTCTGGACGATACAAGCCAAAAAGAACACTCATTAACGTAGATTTCCCCGCTCCGTTTTCTCCTAATAAAGCATGGATTTCTCCCTTTTTAAGTTGAAGTGTAATATTATCATTCGCAATAATACCTGGGAATTCTTTCGTAATATTACACATCTCTACTACATAATCCATAACATCACTCCTTAATTACTAATTATACTACAATTAATCAATCTTTTATAGATTAAATTGAAAAAAGATACAAAAAAAAGGCTAAGTTTCAAATGAATTCTTAGCCTTCCTAAACTGTTTTTATTTAATTTCTTCAATTGTTACTTTTGTAACAGTTAACTTCATAGGAGATCCAGCTTCATCATTGATATCAGCGTTTCCTAAGATAGTAATTTCACCATCAACAATTTTTTTGTAGACTGCTTTATAATCATCGTTTGAAAAATTAGTGAATCTAGAAGTTCCCATAGGTAATCCAGTAGCATCTTCAGTTGCACCTAGTACAACGTTTGCTCCACCTCTATAAAGAACTTTGTCGTTATCTACATCATCAAAACTTTCATCATAAATGGCAGCCAATGTATTTTGTACAGAAACAGCTAATTGTTTGTAAGCAGAAGTAATAACAGTATCACTTTCGTTAGATTGGTCAACATCTACACCAATTACCCAAACTTTTTCACCATCATAAGCTTCAGCAGCAGCCATTACTGAGTTTCCTACAGCTCCACCACATGCAAAAATCATTTGTACACCATCTTTATACCAAGAAGCAGCTAATGATTGAACTTCAGGAGTTGCTTTAAAATCTCCAGTATAATGATATTTCATAGTAACAGTTACACCTAATTCTTCAGCAGCATCATTCGCACCTTGCACAAAACCATAGCCAAATGAAACAACCGCAGGAACTGCCATACCACCCATAAATCCTAAAGAAGTAGCTCCTTCTTTAACAGCAGCATATCCAGCTAAATAACCAGATTCTTGTTCACGATATGTGATACCAATTGTGTTATCAGCAGTCAAATATGTTGAATAATCAGCAGTATGTGGATTTCCATCAATTAACACAAATTTTACTTCAGGATATTTTGTTTGTGCCTCATAAATTGCAGGTTCAAATAAATATCCAGGAGTAACAACAACTTTTGCTCCACGTTCAACAGCTTGATCAATAGCATTTAAATATTCTGCATCAGTTGCGTCAAGTGGTTGAATATAAGCAGTTTTAATGTTGTTTTTCTCACCATATGCTTTAACACCTTCCCAAGTACCTTGGTTGAATGACTTATCATCAATTGTTCCTTTGTCAGTGATCATAATGATTTCAGCACTTGTATCAGTATTCCCTGTATCAGTACTATCATCATTTTTACTACACCCAACTAGAACCATTGAAAAAGCCATCAATGAAACTAATAGTTTCTTCATAAAATAATTTCCTCCTTATTATTTTGTCTCTACTCAAATAGTATCACTTTTTAAAGTAAATTTCTAGAGAAAAGAATAAAATATGCTCATTTTTACAAAGATTCGTAGTATGTTAAAAACTCGTTTGTATAAATCAGATTTTTTTTGTTATTATGCTAAATTAGTATTCTTCTTCGTATTTTCTAATTAACACTTCTCTAGGCTTAGAACCAAGCTGTGGACCAATAATTCCATTTTCTTCTAATTGGTCTATAATTCTAGCCGCTTTATTATAGCCGATTCGAAATCTTCTTTGTAATAAAGAAGCACTCGCTTTTTGTTCTTGGATGACGAAATCACGGCACATTTCATATTCTTCATCTTCACCATCAGATTTACCAGAAGATACTGTTGTTGATTTCAAATTAGAAAATTTAGGATCATATGTAACTTGTTGTTGTTTGATTGTGTAATATGTTATTTTGCCAACTTCTTCATCAGAAACAAAAGAGCCTTGTACTCGAATAGGAGCACTAGCACCCATTGGTGCAAATAGCATATCTCCCCTACCTAATAATTTTTCAGCACCAGAAGTATCTAAAATAGTTCTTGAATCAATCGCTGAAGAAACTGCGAAAGCAATACGTGAAGGAATATTAGCTTTTACAACGCCAGTAATAACATCAGTTGAAGGTCTTTGTGTCGCAACTATTAAATGGATACCAGCAGCTCTAGCCATTTGGGCTAAACGCATGATACTATCTTCCACTTCTTTACTTGCTACCATCATTAAATCAGCTACCTCATCTAAGATTACAACAATAAATGGTAATATTTCTTTCTTTAAGGCTTCTTCTTCAATTCCTTCATTATATAATCTAATAGTTTCATTATAACCAGTGATATTACGTACATTCTCTCTTGCGATTAATTCATAGCGTCTTTCCATTTCCTCAACAATACGTTTTAAAGCTTCATTCGCCTCTTTTGGATCAGTAACCACTGGTGTTAATAAATGTGGAATATTATTATAGGAACTTAATTCTACCTTTTTAGGATCGACTAATACTAGTTTTACTTCTTTCGGTGTACAACGCATTAAAATTGAGCAGATAATAGAGTTAACACAAACGGATTTTCCAGAACCAGTTGCTCCAGCAATTAATAAGTGTGGCATTTTATCTAATTCTGCAAAGACAGATAATCCAGTAACATCTTTTCCCAATGGTACTAACAGTTTACTATTTTGTTTTGATTTTGGAATATCTTCTAATACCTCTCTAAAAGTAACCATTGTTGATTCATTGTTTGGTATTTCTACTCCAACAACAGATTTTCCTGGAATTGGAGCTTCAATTCTAATATCTTTCGCAGCTAACGCTAATTTTATATCATCTTGCAATGACATAATTTTATTGACACGAGTTCCAGTTTCCAATTTCAATTCAAATTTTGTAACAGCTGGACCAATAAATATATCTTGAACTGCCGTATTCACACCAAATTGTTGTAATACGCTAATTAATTCATCTGCTTTTTGTAAAGCCAATTTTTGAGCAGTATTACGTGAAGTTTTATTCCCTTCTGGTCTTGATAGTAATGAAATTGGTGGTATTTTATATTCTGCTACTTGGATATTAATTTTTTTAGGTGGTCGAATTGTTTGTGTTTTATTAGTGGTAGCTTCTTTTGTATCAACAGTTTTCGCTATATTAACTCCTGATAATTGTTGATTGATTGCATCTATTAACGTTTCTTTAGAAGCATCTTTATCATAGTCTTGCTGAAAGCTAGCGTCAATCACTTCAAAATTTTCATTTTCAGCATCGATATCTAACCATCCATCTTGATTTAATACATCAATAATTTCTTTTGAACTACCATAAGGAGAAACGATAGTTTCATGATATTCTTCATCTTTTCTTTCACTCATAATAATATTCGGTAACTTTGATTCGAATTCTTCGTCATCCTTTGATTCATCAGAGAAACTTTTTTCTGGAAAAAAATATGTTTTTTTCTTCTTTGAAAAAAGCGAAGTTTTCTTTTTGATTTTTTCTTCTTTTGTATTAGAAGTAACTTGCTCTTCTTTTTTCTTCTTTTTCTTGCTACCATCATTTTCTTTATCTTTTTCTTCGAATAGAGAAAAATCAAATCTAAAACCTTCTTTAAAATAGGCATACAAAGTCTTTCCTATCAATAAACCAAGACCTAGAGCTCCGATAAAAAAAGAAGCAATAATAGCACCAGTATAAGCAAATAAGGTGCTTAAAACAGCATAGAATAAACAACCAAAAAAGCCACCTTTATAGATCCCTGTGGCATTTAATGCTAACTCCAATGAATCCATACCAACTAGTTTCTTTTCTGTGGGTAAACTAGCAGCTGTTATCACAGCAATAAATAATAGATAAAATCCAACAGCTCTTGGACCTGAGTAATTTGGTAATTCTGCTTTAAATAAAATATATGAAAAATTAAAGAATAGAGTCATATAGACAATTCCATATAGATTTCCAACTAAGTATATGATACAGCTATTAATTAGATTTCCTATAGGACCTAATTCCATGACTCCGACAATACATAAAAATAAAAGTAGTAAGGATATCATTCGAAATTGTAATTCTTGATAGTACTTTTTTTCTGCAGCTTTTTTTCTTGTTTTGCTCTTTGCCATAATCCCCCTCCTTTTATTTATTGTTTTATCTATTATACCATAAAAAAAGAAAAAGGAATAAGCTTTCTATCGCATAATTCCTATACTTCAACAATAATTGGCAAAACAACTGGTCGCTTTGCAATTGACTTTGTAATGTATTTAATAGAACGATCTCTAATATTCATACGAATATCATTTAAATCAGTTTCCATGTTCTCTTTTGCAAACTTTATTTCTTCTTCTGTAATGCTCATTAATTCAGCAATAATACTTTCAGAATCTTTTAGATAAACAAATCCTCTTGTTTGGATATCAATTTGAGAAATAATCTCACGTGTTTTAGAATCGACAGTAATGCCAATGATAACAACCCCATCCCTAGATAATTGAATTCGATCGTCGATAACCTTAACACCGACATCTCCAACACCAATACCATCAATCATGACATCTTCTATATCGATTATTTCTTTTTCTTTCGTTAATTCACCATCTTTAAAGGTTATTTTTTCACCATTATCTAATAATAAAATGTTTTCCGCATTGATTCCTGAAGATCCAGCTACCTTTGCATTAGCAATAAAGTGTTGGTATTCACCTTTGATTGGAATATAATATTTTGGTTTAAACATTTGAATTAATACTTTTAAGTCTTCAATGGAAGCATGCATAGAAGTTAAATCTTTATTTTTTAATAAATATATTTTTGCATCCGTAATATATAGATCATTTTGTGCTTTCATTGCAATTTTTTCAGTTCCTGGTAATACCGGCGAACCAACAATAAAACTATCAGTTGAAGTAATCTTTAATCGTTCATCTCCACCATCAATAATATCACAAATATCATGATAAATACGTTTTGGCCCTCCTGTTAATAAGACCACTAATTGATCATCATACGCAGGATTTCCAACACAACTACCTTCAGCAATATCATCACTTGTTATATTAAAGATAGAATTAGAAGATGTTTTCCCAATTCTAAATAAGGTATTTGTGTTATCATACATGTCTTTGCCATAGAAAACAATTTTACGATTATACTTTTTCGTTAATTCAATAATTTCTTGAATTCTAAAGATATTTTGAGCATAGCTTGCAATGATAATTCTACCCTCTGCCTCTTCAAAGATTGGTTCAATCTTTGATGTTAGCTTATGTTTTGGAGCGGTATAGCCATCTTTTGTAGCATAACTAGATTCTGCAAGTAAAGCTAGTACACCTTTTTTTCCTATTTCCATCATACTTTGTAAATTTGATTGGAAGCCAACAGGAGCCCCAAAATCAATAATAAATTCACCAGAATATACAACATATCCTTGATCTGTACCAAACGCAATTCCTACACTTCCTGGTATAGAATGTGTTAATGGGAAAAAGACAACTTCAACACCATCAATTTTAATTTTTGAATTTCTTTTTACTCGATAAATTTTTGGTTTTAATTTTGTTCTATTATTACGATTATGTTTTTTAACCATTTCTTCTATTAAATAACTTGTTAATGTTGGTGCATAGATTGGTTTATTAATTTCTTCTAATAAGTAGGCTAATCCTAGCATCACATCATCATGTCCATGGGTTATGATGATAGCAGAAATTCGTTCTTTATTTTCTACTAAATAATCATAACTTGGGATAATAATATCAATTCCTAAATTATTGCCTTCAGGAAATTTAAATCCAGCATCAACAATAAATATTTTTTGATTAATTTCGAAAATGTACATACTCTTTCCATTTTCATCTTGGCCTCCAAGGGCAAAAAACTTTACAACATCACTCATTATGTCACCTCTTTATTTTTATTTGTCATAGGACGTATTTAATAAACATATTATACAATAAATACGATTTTTTTACTACGAATTAGTACTTAGGTAGGAGAAGCATGAAAAAATTATTACTATTACTAATGATATGTTCTGCATTATTTTATATTGTTAATCGATCATTACATCAACAAACTGAAGAAGAAACTAAAGTTGTAGCGAATACAATTAACGCACAAGAAACCATTATTGATGAATACTTAGGAGTCCCAGTTTACTATAATACAGGTGAATCATTACCATATCATTATAGTAATGATGGCTACGCCTATGGAAGAAGATGGCAATGTGTTGAATTTGTAAAACGTTTTTATTATGACGCTTTTCATCATGCCATGCCAGATGTCTATGGCAATGCAATCGATTTTTATGATTCTAGTTTAGATCATAATAGTTATAATGCTGATAGAGATATGTATCAATATCAAAATAACAATACGGTTGCACCAAGAGTGAATGATATGATTGTTATCGATGCTACGTCTTCTAATCCTTATGGTCATGTAGCTATCATAATTGAAGTAACAAATGATTCAATTACCATTATTCAACAAAATACGGGCTATCAATCTCGAAGTAAATTATCACTTTCTTTTGATGGTACTAATTATATCGTAACCCATCCATACTATGAGGTATTGGGATGGCTTCGCTTATGTGATTAACACTACTCTTCATCAACAGATAACACAGCCATGAACGCTTCTTGGGGAATTTCAACACTACCAACAGCTTTCATTCGTTTTTTACCTTCTTTTTGCTTTTCTAATAACTTTTTCTTTCTTGAAATATCGCCACCATAACATTTCGCTAACACATTTTTTCTTAATGCTTTAATCGTGGTTCTTGCGATAACCTTACTATTAATTGCTGCTTGCACAGGAACTTCAAACATTTGCCTAGGAATAATTTCCTTTAATTTATCGCAGATAATTTTTCCCCTACGATAAGCAAAATCTTTATGTACAATCGAAGAAAGTGCATCAACGATCTCACCATTTAATAATATATCCATTTTGACTAGTTTACTTTCTTTATATCCAAGTAACTCATAGTCAAACGATGCATAGCCTTTTGTGACCGATTTTAGTTTATCAAAAAAATCATAAATAATCTCTGACAAAGGAATCTCATATATTATATTTACCCTAGAATCATCAATATAAACAATGTTTTGATATTCTCCTCTTTTTACTTGACATAATTCCATAATAGGTCCAATAAATCCCGTCGGGCTCATCAGTGTTACTGTTACATATGGTTCTTCAATTTTGGAAATTAATTGCATATTTGGAAGATTACTTGGATTCTCGATTTCAACGATTGTAGCATCCGTTAAATATACTTGATAAATAACACTAGGAGCAGTTGCAATTAAATCCAAATTAAATTCTCTTTCTAAGCGTTCTTCAATAACATCCATGTGAAGCAAACCAAGGAAGCCACAACGAAAACCAAATCCTAAGGCTTGGGATGTTTCTGGTTCAAACATGAGTGCCGAATCACTTAATTGCATTTTTTCTAAGGCATCTTTTAAATCATCATATCGTCGATTATCAATTGGATAAATACCACAAAATACCATTGGCTTTAGTTTTCGATAGCCAGTTAATGATATGTTACTTTCATTTTCTAACGTTGTAATTGTATCACCAACATTAACATCATGGATGGATTTAATACTAGCAGATATCCACCCAACTTCTCCAGTCACCAACTGATCTTTTTTAATTTCATTCGGAGCATTAACCCCTACTTCTAGCACCTCATAGACAGCATTTGTTGCAAGAAAACGAATGTGATCGCCTACTCGAATCTTTCCTTCAACAATACGAATTAAAACAATAACCCCACGATAACTATCATAAAGAGAATCAAAGATTAATGCTTGTGTTGGATGATCAATACTTCCACTTGGAGCAGGAATATCTCTTACCACTCTTTCTAATACTTCTTTAATATTTAGATTCGTTTTCGCAGAAATGAGAGGAGCATCGACAGCTGGTAGACCAATAACATCTTCAATTTCAGTAATTACTCTTTGTGGATCTGCACTAGGTAAATCAATTTTATTAATCACAGGAATAATTTCTAAGTTGTTATCTAAGGCTAAATAAACATTGGCTAATGTTTGTGCTTCCACACCTTGTGCTGCATCGACAACTAAAACAGCACCTTCACAAGCAGCTAATGATCTAGAAACTTCGTAAGTAAAATCAACATGACCAGGAGTGTCAATTAAATGTAATAAATATTCTTCTCCATCCTCTGCTTTATATTTAAGTTGAACAGCATTTAACTTAATTGTAATACCTCGTTCTCTTTCTAAATCCATGTTATCTAAAAGCTGTGCTTTCATTTCTCTAGAAGTAACAGCATTCGTTAATTGTAAAATGCAATCAGCTAAAGTAGATTTTCCATGATCAATATGTGCGATAATAGAAAAATTTCTAATTTTAGATTGGTCAATACTCATTACATAATCTCCTTTATTTATTTTGGAGTATAACAATGGCAATCGCATACTCTTTTTCATGACTTATTGAAATTAAAGCTTCATCATCATTTAAATAAGGAGCACCATTTTCATGATTCAATATCTCGATAGCATGAAATGGAATCTCTCCTAAACCTTTTTGATTGGCTTTTAAATAGGCTTCTTTTCCAGCAAAACGACCTGCTAAAAACTCTAATTTTGATTTTTCACTTTGAAAATTATCAAAAATAGACAATTCATTATTTGTTAAAACCTTTTCTATAAATTTTCGATGATTGATATCTAATCTTCGAATATCAACCATATCAATCCCTATACCTTTTATCATCATAAAACGAATAAACTAAAGGAGTCTATTCGTTATCACCATCCTTAAATTTTCGTTCATATAAACTCATTAATTCATCTAGAGTCATTGCATCTTCAATTTCATCCAATTTTTTGTTTTTGGTTGAAGTTGTTGTATTTAAAATATCAAGTTGGATTTCCCCAGTACGCTTTTCTACAATTTTTAAATTATCATTTTCTTGTTTTAATATATCACTTAAATTAAAAGAAGCAGTATCTTTCTTTATTTCTTCTTCTTTTATTGTTGTTGTTGCTGCTTTCGCCGTAGGTACTATAATTTCTTCTTCTTCTTCATAATCATCATAAAAATTACCGGCTCCATAAAATGGGGAAATGACAGGAACAATTTGGTCTTCTATAGATTTTCTTCTTTGTGTTTTTTTAGGCGTTGTTTGTTTTGATTTTGGAGCTACTGGCTCCTCTTTGCGACCATAAAATGGGGAAATAATTTCGCTCATACGATAACCACTGCTAGTTGTTCCAATTTCTGATTTTGGTTTAACGATTTTTTTGTTTGCTGAAGTTGTTGAAGTCGCTGTAGTATTCGTTGTTATAGTATTAGTTTTTTCTACTTTATTCTCTTCATTACCGTAGATAAAAGGAGTACTAAACTTTTCTTTTCTTCTTTGTTCTACAATTGGATCGACTGTTTTTTCTACAGGTTCCTCTCGTTTTTTAAAGATATCCCAAATTGGCATTTCGATTACCTCCTTCTGTAATTCTAGTTTAAATCATTAATAAAATTTTGAATTTCAACTTTTGTTTTTCTTAATTTACTTACAAAGCGTCCGATTTCATTTTTATGATCAAAAGCAATAAATGAAGGTATGCCTAAAATATTTAAATCTTTGCATAAATTAATCATGTTATCTCTATTAATTATATAAAAAGTAAATTGTGGATTTTCATCAACAATTGCTCCAATAAATGGTTTTACATACATACAATCTGGACACCAGTCTGCAGAAAACATAATAATTGATCTATTTTTAATTGCTAATTCATATTCTTCTAATGTGTTAATTTCTATTAATTTATCCATAAACTAACATCCTTTCCATTTTATAAATTGTGCTTCCAAACGATAAATTGGACCATTTTTACTAAATTTCTTCTCATATTCTGTCTCAATATTATCTTCATAACCATCACTATGATGCAAATCTAAACAAATATCTAAAAAACTCATATTATATTGATTCATGGAGATTAATGAGAATTCAAATAGGCTTCGATGATCGGTTTTAAAAATTATTTTACCATTTTCACTCAAAATTTCTTGATACATTGATAAATATTTTTCATGTGTTAATCTTCTTTTCGCATGTCTTTTTTTAGGCCAAGGATCACTAAAGTTCAGATATAATTGATCAATTTCATTTTCTGCAAAAACTTCCATCACATAAGCAATATCTAAACAGATTAATTTTAAATTCGATATATGTTCTTGTTCTAATAATTTGCTTAGTGCAACAACTAAAACACTATCATATTTTTCAATTCCAATATAATTAATCGTTGGATTTTGTTTTGCCATGTTAATAATGAAATCTCCTTTACCCATACCTATTTCAATATGAATTGGATTGTCATTATTAAACAAAGTAGCAAAACGATTTTTATAAAAATATGGTTCTAGTATGACATATGTAGGATGTTGTTCTAACATTTGTTTTGCATTAGGATTATTTCTTAAACGCATAGTTACCTCCAATCCTGAAATTATTATAACATATATATTCAAAAAAAGTGAACAATTATGAAATTTCAATACCTATTTTTCTTATAAGTAGAAACTATTCAACACTTTCTTGCAAAGTGAAAACTTCTTGATTTGTTAATTTACGAAATTCTCCTTTTTCTAATGTTTTATCTAAAGAAATATTAGCAAAACTTACACGTTTTAAATATTCTACTTTATTGTTCGTTGCTTTAATCATTTTTTTAATTTGATGAAATTTTCCTTCAGTAATACTAATATAACATCTTTTTTCATCAATTAACTCTACATTTGCACCCAGACAAAGATAACCAGTATCAATTGTTATTCCCTCTTCTATTTTTTGAATATCTTCTTTACGAATACTTTTTTTTGTTTCCACATAATAAGTTTTCACAACTTTTTTAGCAGGAGATAATAATTTATGGGCAAGTTCACCATCATTACTTAATATTAACAGACCTTCTGTATCTTTATCTAACCGTCCTATTGGAAATAAAGAAAACTGTTGATAGTCTTTCACTAAATCAAGTACAGTTGCTTCATTCGTATCTTTTGTTGCACTGATATAACCTTTTGGCTTATATAACATAATATATAAATATTTCTGATACGTAATGTTCGTATCGTTCATCATCACCATATCGTTATATTCATCAATTTGAAAACCATCATTTTTAATTACTATATCATTTATTCTTATTTGTCCATTTTTAATTAGTTTTTTAACTTCTTTTCTTGAACCATATCCTTGACTAGCTAAAAACTTATCAATTCGCATTTTCTAACATCTCACTATCAATTAAAATATATTCTTTAAATAATTCATTATCGCTCGTAAATTCGACATACAATTTAATCGTGCCATCATTACAATAGGTATCACCTGATAACAAAATTCCTTTTACATAATTTTCTAATTTATTTACTTCTCCTAGAGCCATATGATACACTTCTCCCTCTTTATAACCAATGGATGGAAATATAGAGGTAGCTTCATCTTCTGTAATTGCCACAGCTCGTATATTTTCCATTTCAACTGTTGGAGAATCAATAATAATATCATAACGATAGGTGCGCTCATTTAGCTGTGTTAAATAATATGTAACAGAAAAATAAGAACTTTTATTTTTATAGTCAGTTGATTCTTTGATATTATTAATCATTTCATCATAAATTGATGTTGATTGCTTTTGACATCCAACTAAAAAAATAGCAATCAATAATAGAATAAACTTTTTCATATGCTTGTCCTTCCTAATTAAAAATGTTTTTGATACGAATATATTATAAAAGATTATAGCACGTTTTAGAAGGAAATAGGCAAATAAAAAAGTTTCTTAAGAAACTTTTTTTACTTTAATGTAAATGTCGCACACTCAGTTTGTGCACATTTAGTGACTTCTTTCTTAACTGTTACATCATTATTTACTTTAATCTCATCAGCAGAACAAAGTCTTTGCTCATTATAAAAACAATTCTCTACAGTACATGTAATTCGATTATTCAAAATACTTCACCTCCTAAATTAGTTTTTACATTCTCTAAAGGATTATTCATCATATTCTTCATATAATAGTAATGCACTAAAACTATATTCCATTTCTTCATCATTTTTCGCAATTGCTACTTGATATTTTATATCGATAAGTTCGCCTTCAAAATCAGCTAAAAAATCATTAATTTCATCTTCTAAGTCAAGTTCATGATCTTCATCAAATAATTTTACTTTTTTCATACTATTCACCATCAAAATTATATGATAATTTCGATGTAAAAAATAGTAGAAATTAGTGATAATCGTAAGGATGTTTCCAATGAATACTAGGTCTAAAACGAATTAAAAACATTGTGCAAATAAATCCTCCAACAAAACCAGCAAAATGTCCTGAAAACGATATATTTGCGATACTAATAGACAAATAGACCATTAATAACAAATTTATAGCCATAGATTTAAGTATTCTAGAATACAAATCACGATAGACATAAGCCAAAGCACAAATGCCTCCAATAAAGCCAAAGATGACTCCACTAAATCCTCCTGAAACATACGTTCCAGAACTTGTCGGAACAATCAAATAATAGATATATGGCAATAATGTTGTTGAAATAGCACTAACAATAATTAAGATAAAATAATTTAATTTTTGATAATTCAATTCGATAAAACGTCCTAAATTCCATAAGGAAATCATATTACATAGTAAATGTATCACTCCAAAATGAATAAAATTCGCAGTCACTATCCGATAATATTCAGGAAAATATTCTAATAATTCTGGACAAAATCCACCAGCTAAATAACCTTGATACCCATTCATAGATGCACTGTATTTAAAACTTGTAAAAATATAAACAAAAACATTAATTGCAATAAATGAAATAGTAATAGGTGTTTTTTTAAATTCTGATTCTACTCTTTTAATTAACATATAGATCCTCAATTCTTTCATCATTAATAAATTCAAATATAGACAATTGTTCAAGCTCTATCTTTTCTAATTCTAAATAATAATTTTGATTTACTAAATCATCTATTGATATTCCGCTTTCTATTTGTTCTATGGTAAAAGCAACAGCTCCTAATTCTACTAATTTTGCGTTCCCATAAAATTCTTCATCAATTAAAACAATCATACTACACCATTTTTCCTTTATGTTTTGAACTGCATTAAACCAAACAATTCCACTGTTATATTGTGTAGAAACGATAATAGTAACATAGGATAATGCATAGATATAATTATTTGTTTCAATAATTTCTGCGACATCATAACTAGCATCGATATCTTGATGGCTTATGATTAATAATTTTCCTTGTTTGATATAGTTCAAATACTTCTTTCTTAAATAGGCAAATTTATTTGCTGTAAATAATACAACAGTACCACCATTTTCTAATTGTTTTTCTAAAGCCGCTCGTTCACTACCTTTTGTATAACCACCAATGAAGGTATAATTCTCTTTATCTAATTGATTTGTTATTATTTTTATATTCTCTTTTAATCTTTTATTCACACTGATTGGTCCAAAAAGACTGACTAATGGTTGATTAACTAAATGATAATTATCACTATGAAAAAGAAATAAAGGTGCTTTCTTTTTTAAACGTTCCTTTAATATTCGTGGATAATTATCTTCATAGATCGTGGTTATATAAATATGTTGTCTTTCATAAGTAATTAGTGTTTTTATAATAAAAAGAAAATCAGATAATAAGTCTAGTAGTAAGTCGGCTTCTTCATTGCTAGATTTAATTTTATGAATCAAATCATCTTTTGTGCTATTTAATAAATGCATCACACTCTTAATTGAAGATTTTCGAACTCGTTGTTCTAATTGATAATATTGCTTTCTAGTCATTACATTTTCTCTTTTTAAAAGAGGACTGCATAAAGTAATTAATACTAAACTATCCATCGATAATTGATTACGCATATATACCATTCCTTTCTTTAAACAGTAAATGATATGACTTGATTAAATGCTTTGATAATAAAGGAATCAGTCATTCCTGAAATATAATCTAAGATTGCTTTTTTATAATCGGATATCTTTGTTAAATCATAGACTTCATCGTTTCTAAATGTTTGCTCTCGTTGATAGAATGGATATTTCCCATATTCCTTTATCCATTCAATAAAATAATGAATCAATAAAGGATACAAATGGCAATCTTGCTTTAATGCTTCAAATAAATTCTCAGATTCAAAATAATTAAGTAACACATCGTATAATACAGTTAAAATTAATTCTACATACGCAGCATGAACCTTTAAACGTTTGATTTCATATATATTTTGATAATTGTATTGCATTACTTGTTTCATTACTTCAAAAGCACTATCAGACAAACAAATCCCCTTTTCAATAGAACTATGCTTACAAATATCAGCGATAAAATAATTAATTAGTACTCCATTATCAATATGAGTGAACGATACATTTTTAATTGTATTTAATTGTTTAACAAACTGTTGTAACTTATTAATATCAAGAATACCTAATACTAAAGCATCTTCAATATCTCTTGATAAATAAGCAATTTTATCTGATATCTTTACAACGCAACCTTCCCATGTATACGGATTATACATACCAGGAGTGACAAATAAATCAAGATCAATCGCTTCTTTTCTAGGTTTAATAAATGGTTGATTTACCTCTCCACAATGTGAAATAATACCATCACGTACTGCGTAAGTTAGATTAAGGTTTTCATATTGATGTTGTTCATTGGTTAATAATTCGATTTGATCAACAAAGAAAAGACTATTTCTTTCATGATAAAAAGAAGATAAGCCAGCTTCTTTTGCTAACTGATTAATAATTTTTTCTCCACCATGTCCAAATGGTGCGTGTCCAATATCATGCCCTATTGCAATCGCTTTTACTAACGAAGTCGTTAACCCTAGACTTTCTGCGATTGTGTTGCTGATAGCATCGACTAAATTAACATGTTCTATTCTTGTGCAAATATGATCATTATCAACCGCAAAAAATACTTGTGTTTTATGTTTTAGCCTTCGATATCCTTTAGAAAAAAGTATTCTTGTATAATCTCTAGAAAAATCATCTCTAAAATCATGATTTCTTTGATAGATTTGCTTTTTTCTTTGTAAAGCCATTGAATAATTAGGATTTTCTTGATTGATAGCTACCTTTTTTAATTGGTACATAGTAATTTACCCCCAGTTAACTAATTGTTGCTTAAACTCTTGATAACTATCTTCCAAAGGCATAAAAGCGATTGCCTTATCAATCCATTCAAGAGCTAATTTTTTATGTTTCAGCATGGCATAGGCCTGTGAAATAATATAGGCAGCTTGATCGATATTTAATTCTTTTAATCTTTTTAGCATTGTAATAGATTCATCATATGCTTCACTATCAAAGAAAATAACACCTAATAAAAATATTGCATGTTCTCTCATCGTATTGGTCTTCGCTAACTCTGATAATATAATAGCGGCTCGATCATATTGTTGGAAAAGATATAAAACATACGCTTGATAATATAATAAAGTTGCTAATTGCCCAAATTTATGAATCGCAGTTTGAATGATATATAATGCTCTTAAATAGTCTTGATTATTAATGGCAGATTCAATTAACTTATTCGTAGAATCAAGATCCTCTAATTCGTAGTTACTAGCAACCAATTCATCATTGGAATGATAATTGATTCGATTTGTTGTTTTACTTAAGAATCCAATATTTCTTTTATCTAATTCAACAATTTTAAACTTACTGTTTATATTTAATGATAATACTCTTTTCCTTTCTTCTAATAAGAAGACATCAGTATCTCTTGCTTTTATAAAATATGGAGAATCTTTATTGAACAATTGTTCGTCTCTAAAGATTGTCGCATTTCTATACCAACCAACTACTTTCTTACTACCTTTAGGGTTTTTAGCAAAAAATATGACAAAATCAATTGTTCGATGATGTTCTTTGATTGGTAATTGTTTTATAGGAAAATAACCATAATATGTTCCATTAAAATTAATAAAATTTGTATTCTCTTTATTTTCATTCATTCCTTGATCATTCGAAAGAAAATCTTCTTCTCCATGATATCGTCTCATCCAACGAATTTCACATAATAATGCTTTCACTTGTATCACCATCTATATTCTAACAAATTTTAATAATAAAATCAGCAATATGTAAAAATTTACTTTTCTTTATTAAAAAATATTGTATAATTTAACCCGAGGTGATAGCATGTTTATCAAAGAAAAAGTAAACGAAAATAGTAAAGAAAATTATGAATTGATTCTGCTTCAACTAGTTTCTTTATTAAAAGACGAAAAAGACTTAGTAGCAAATCAAGCAAATGCTGCTGCTCTATTGAACGTTTACTTAAAAGATATTAATTGGGTTGGGTTTTATTTATTAAAAGACCAACAATTAGTTTTAGGCCCTTTCCAAGGATTTCCTGCTTGCACTAGAATTGAAATTGGTAAAGGTGTATGTGGAACGGCATTTAAAGAATTAAAAACAATGAGAATTAAAAATGTACATGATTTTCCTGGACACATTGCTTGTGATGTGAATAGTCAAAGTGAGATTGTCATAGTTTTATATAAAGATAATAAAGCTGTTGGAGTATTAGATATTGATGCTCCGATTATTAATCGATTTTCTATCATGGATCAAGAGTATTTGGAAAAAATAGCGAACGTAATTGAAAAATATTGTTTTTAAAGTGGGACTATAACAGAAAAGAAATTGTTATCGTCTTTTTCTTTTATCGTTAGTTGTGAATTTATCAATCATCCTCTATTCTTTTCTTTTTTAAGAAATCATTTACATACATAAAAAACCAATATTTCTCCTTGATCTGATCTGTGATCTGAGTCCATTGGTTTTTATTTTCTGACATTATGTATTTTCTATTTTATTTCGTTAATTTACTTGCTGCTTCCTCATCAATGATAACAATCACATCTTTATGATGTTTAAGTGCACTAGCAGGTAATTTCGTTGTTGGTTGATCTTCAATCATTTCCTTAATAGCATCTGCTTTATTCTTCCCACAAGCAATCAGTAATACTTTCTTAGCATCTAATATATTTTTAATTCCCATTGTAATCGCATCTGTTGGAACTTCATTAATATTTCCATCAAAGAATAATCTAGCATTATCTTCTCTAGTTCTTTGATCTAGTTCAATATAATGAGTGACTGAATCAAAGGATGTGCCAGGTTCATTAAATCCAATATGTCCATTTCCTCCAATACCTAATAATTGAATATCAACTCTATTTTCAGAAAGTAATTGATTATATTCATCGCAATTCGCTTGAATATCACCAGTTCCCTTAGGTACATGAGTGTTATTAATATCAATATCAATATCTTTAAATAAATTCTCATACATAAAAGTAAAATAGCTTTGTGGATGTGTTGAATCTAATCCAAAATATTCATCTAAATTAAATGTTTTGATTTCTTTATAAGTCGTATTATTTTCCTTACAATCTTTAATCATTCTTTGATACAATCCAAGCGGTGTTGATCCTGTCGCTAAACCTAAAGTAGCTTTCGGATTACTAACAACAATATCTTTCATAATTTCAAAAGCTTTATCACTTGCTTCCTCATAATTTCTTACAACAATTATTTCCATTTGAAACCTCCCGAAAATTGAATACAAGTATAATATAACAATTTTTCTTCAAATAAACAACCATTATTCATAAAAAGAAAAATATGGTTTGATATTATATTATAAAAAAATTCACAAAATAAAGAAGGTGCGACCTTTATGCTTTATTTTTTTATCTAAATACTGTAAAATGAATGGTATATGGAGGTGTATTCAAATGATAAAAGGAATCGCAGCATCAAGTGGAATCGCTATTGCTAAAGCATATAAGCTTGAAATGCCAGATCTTACAGTATCACAAACTAGCATTACAAATGCAGAGGAAGAGATTGCAAAATTAAATGTTGCAATTGAAGAAGTTAAAAAGGATTTAGATGTTATTAAAGCAAAAGCTTTAAATAACCTAACAGAAGAAGAAGCAGCAATTTTTGATGCACATGTTCTGGTTTTACAAGATCCAGAATTATCAACGCAAACAGCTGATAAGGTAAAAAATGAAAAAATAAATGTAGAATATGCATTATCTGAAGTATCAAAGCAATTCATAACTATTTTTTCAATGATGGAAGATGAATACTTTAAAGAAAGAGCAGCGGATATTAAAGACGTATCAACTAGATTAATTGCTAAATTATTAGGTAAAAATTTACCTGATCCTTCTAATATTAACGAAGAAGTAATTATTATTGCAGACGACTTAACTCCTTCAGATACTGCTCAATTGAATAAAAATTTAGTAAAAGGATTTGCAACAAATATTGGTGGAAGAACTTCACACTCTGCTATCTTAGCAAGATCGATGGAAATTCCTGCAGTTGTAGCCACTAATAGTATTACTAAAACAGTTAATGATGGTGATCTTATCATTCTTGATGGTAGCGAAGGAATAATCATAGAAAAACCAACAGAAAATCAAATTTCTGAATATAAACAAAAACAAGAAGAATTCTTAGCTTACAAAGAAGAATTAAAGCAATTAAAAGATGAACCATCAGTCACTATTGATGGACATCATGTAGAACTTGTTGCTAACATTGGTTCACCAAATGATTTAGAAGCTGTTATTGCAAACGGTGCTGAAGGTGTTGGACTATATAGAACTGAATTCTTATATATGGAATCTGCTGAATTGCCTACTGAAGAAGAGCAATTTGTAGCTTATAAAGCTGTATTAGAAGGATTAGATGGCAAACCTGTTGTCGTTCGTACGTTAGATATTGGTGGAGATAAAAAGTTACCTGCTATACCTATGGAAGAAGAATTAAATCCATTCTTAGGAGTTCGTGCTATTCGTCTTTGTTTTCAAAGAGAAGATATCTTTAGAACACAATTAAGAGCATTACTTAGAGCATCGATTTATGGTGATTTACGTATTATGTTCCCTATGATTGCTACTTTAGATGAATTTAGAAAAGCAAAAAGAATTTTATTAGAAGAAGAGGCAAAATTGAAAGAAGATGGAGTTAATGTTTCTGATAATTATCAAGTTGGTATTATGATTGAAATACCTGCAGCAGCTATCTTGGCTGATCAATTTGCAAAAGAGGTTGATTTCTTCTCTATCGGTACAAATGATTTAATCCAATATTCTTTTGCTGCTGATCGTATGTCTACTTCAATTTCTTATTTATACCAACCGTATAACCCGTCAATTTTAAGACTAATAAAAAATGTTATTGATGCTTCTCATAAAGAAGGAAAATGGACCGGTATGTGTGGAGAAATGGCAGGAGAGTTAATGGCCGCACCTCTATTAATTGGTTTAGGATTAGATGAATTTTCAATGTCTGCAACTTCTATTCTAGATTCTAGAAAAATTATTCGTAGATTATCGAAAGAGGAAATGACGACTCTTGCTAATGAAGCCTTAAATAAAGGTACTATGCAAGAAGTTATTGAATTAGTTGAAAAGTATCTATAGCATAATGGTTACTCAAATTTGAATGAATAATGATTTAACGGTTGTTGAGAAACAACCGTTTTTATTATTTTAATATGATTTCTTAATAGATTGTTTATATATTTAGACCAATACTAGAAAATCTCTCCAAACTTTAAAAACAAGCTTGGAGATAAAATTTTAACTATCGTATCTGCAAATCAAGAAAATACTTATTATCACCATTTATTAATGTGCATTTTATCTTTTGCAGAAGACTCTTTCTGAATATTTATTACTGCATCTTTTGCTGGATAACCTAATGCAAGATAGCATGGTAATACATAGTCATCAGGATGATGTATAACGCTTTTTATATGTTCTGATTCATTTCCTAATGGTATCCGTGTAACTCCGAATATCCCTTCTGCAGCAGCAGCAAGAAGTATATTTTCTATACAGCACCACATGGAGGCAAATCCATTTAGTGAACTAAGCGATTTGGGTTGCAATAACGATTCCTTATGTCGAAAAAATGGAAGTATCAGACAACCAGCATTATATAACATTGCATATTGTTTTGGTACAGCATCTAAATACATACCTCTTTGCACTGAATCAGTCAGTCCCCATGAATTCAATAAATTACATGTATCTACTTTCGATGTGGGAGCTGTTTCAGGTATTATTCTTAAAATTTCTGCTCTGACATCTTTATCATTAATTATAACAAATTCCCAATTTCTCATATGATCATTTGTTGGTGCTTTTAGACCGGCATCAATTGTTTTTTCTATAGTATCCATTTCTATTAATCTGTTATCAAAATCACGAATTGTCCTTCTTGTATGAATCGTTGTATAAATATCCATTTTCCTCTTAACCTCCTAAACGATAGATATGTTCGTTCACTATATCATCTAAAGCTGAATATCAAGTCGCAAAGAAGCGAGTGTATATCTCGCTATTTTCTAAACTCCTGTTACTTTTAGAGTAAGCACACTTGAATGCGTTATTTGCTTTATAGATAAGGTTAATTGTACTATCTATTGGTCTCTTTGTAAACAGTCAGTCTGAAAACTCATCTAAGGATGAGTTTTAAAATGTCGATATGTCAATCATTGGATTCACTACATAAAAAAAAAGAGAGGCAACGACCTATTTTTGCACATTGTACTATCGTCGGCGTAATGATGCTTGACTTCTGTGTTCGGTATGGGTACAG
>Ga0153996_1000057_pt1 | contig 70276 bp, 65 predicted proteins | sample TSNC080MetaG_FD_104728 | JGI IMG/M metagenome (GOLD analysis project Ga0153996, IMG submission 104728) | Attine ant fungus gardens microbial communities from North Carolina, USA - TSNC080 MetaG | ecosystem: Host-associated > Fungi > Mycelium > Unclassified | place: USA: North Carolina, Lumber... | reverse complement strand
CAGGACGCCTATGAGGATTTTGCGCCAGCCGGTGCCAATGGCTCGATCGATATCGCCGTATCGTCCGACGCGCTTGAGCTGACCTTTAAAACCAAGGGTGTGCAGCCGGAATTACTGGCCCAGTGCAACCGTGGGTTCGGAAGGCGTGGGAAGTACACGCTGCTCGGCGCGCTGGTCGACGAATACGCCAATGATCCCGGCGGGCGAGCCATACAGGTGCAGGCGACTGTGCTGGGGCGGCTCAATGCGGAGCTCGACGAGGATGAAGCGAAGCAGGTCGCCGGTACCCAGTACAGCGTCAAATCCATTTCAAAATATACGCTCCGCATCGGCGGGCTTGAGATATGCCGCTTCGACCTGTTGCGTGGCGGCTGGCTGGATCGCGAAGGCCAGCGGCTGGAAATCGCCCAGATGATCGGACTGACGGGGTAAGCCATGACCGGATTTCCCCATGACCCCGAGCTCGAAGAGCCTGCAGCTGCACAGTTGCAGGAAACCGCAATGCCGCAGGAGCAATCTCACGCAGCCGCCTACGTTCCTGCTCGTCCGGTGCCGACGATCGCCCCGGCCGAGCCGGAACAGTGGCAAACCGTCATCCCGCTGGAGCGCTCATTGACCGTCGATGGTCAACTGCTCAACGTGATCACTGTCAGATGCCTCACCGGCGACGAGTTTGTGCACGTGGTGATGACCTATGGCACAAGCGAGGATGTGCTGATGCCGGAAATCCGCGCCGCCATGTGCGGCGTTCATCCGAGCGTGATTGCGGCACTCGCCGCTGACGATCAGGCTCGGGTGGTAGCCGCCTGCCGCCCTTTCTATCCCCGCCAGCTGCGCGGCGATCCCGACGAGACCGACATCGTGGCCGCAGGCCTCGTCGCCGCCATGGCCTCGCCGACCTGATCGGGATCATTGCCGAGGTTTCGCACATCCTGCAAACGCCGTTACCCGCCGTGAAAACCATGACGATCCCGGAAATCCTGATGTGGCACGGCGAAGCGGCAATCATTACCGGGGGTGATGACGCATGAACATGCGCGTCAAACTCTTTCTTGATTTCGTCAGCCGAAGCAAAGGGCCGGCACAGGCGACCAAGCGCGATATTCTTGATGTCAGACGAGCAGCTCAGGACCTCGGCCGGACACGTGTCGGGTCGGATATGGCCCGCGACATGGACAAGATGGCGCGATCAGCCCAGCGGGCGCGGCGCGAATATGTCCGGATGGCGCTGGAAGCGCGCAAGGCTCGTCGCGGCCTACAGGTGCCGATGGTTGCTGGAGGTGCCCCAAAAAGGGGGACAGGAGCTGGGAGCGCCGGTGGAACCGCGATACTGCCTGGCACCCGCAGTTTGCTGGCGGCTGGCGTGTCGCTCTACGCGCTCAAGAAAGCATATAACGCCACCGCTGGTTCCGCCATATCCTTCGAAGCGGCAATGGCGGACGTCAAGAAGAAGGTCAACCTTCCAGAAGGTAAATCATGGGCCGATGTAGAAAAGATGGCCGTCAAAAACGCTCTAAAATACGGTCGTAGCCGAGAGGAAATGGCCTCCGCAATTGCGGAGGCTGGAGCGGCAGACATTCCCTATGATGATATGCAGACATTTATCGATTTAACGACGCGGGCTGCAGTTGCATGGGATATGAGCGGCAGCGAGGCAACGCAAGCGCTGGCTGAAATCCGGGCGGCAACCGGCTGGAATATGGGTCAGTTGGACGAAATCACCGATAAAATCAACTATCTTGGCGATACAACAGCGTCGAAGGAACGAGTAATCCTTGACATGTTTCAGCGTGCCGGGGCGGCTGCTGAAGTCGCGGGTGTAAGTTTTGACGTATCACTTGCTTCGTTGACGGCGCTCAATTCTATCGGCATGCGTGAAGAGGTGGCCGCGCGGTTTTTTGCACAGATGGCAGGCAAGCTGCGCACTGCGACACATCTGCCGAAGAAGGCTGCCGCTGGCTTCAAGATGCTCGGCACTACTGCCGAAAAAGTTGAAAAGGGGATGAAAACCGACTCTCTCTCAACCATGCTCGATCTTTTGATGCGCATGGACAAGAGCCCGGATAAAGCTGCAGCGGCGATCAAGATATTTGGGCAAGAGTGGTGGGACGAGGCCGCACGCATGGGCCGCGCCATCCCAGAAATTGTCAAAAATATGAAGGGCCTGCAAAGCGGAGCATGGAAAGGGTCTGCAATACAAAGTGTCAATGTGGACCTAGCTACCACTGATACTCATCTTAAGCAGCTGAGTACTTTGGCATCGGAGGTAGGTGACCGGCTTGGGAAATGGGCTTTGCCCGGCATCAATGAGGCCATAGAAGGGTTGATTGAGACAATGGATCGCTTTGACAAGGGCGATACATGGTACCAGCGCCAGCTGAGATATGAAGAGGCCCGGAACAAGGCGTACCGTGAAGCCAAGGGGCAGCCCGAGCCCGAGCCCTGGGATCATGATAAAAAACAGCAGGAAATCAACGATTGGCTTGATGAGCGTGGTCTGGGCTGGCTCCAGCCGTTCAGTAAACGCAAGAACAGCGAAGAGCAAACCGTTATCGACCCCGAATGGCAGGGGAAACAAACCGGTATCAGCGAGGTTTTGAATGAGCAGGAAGGCGCGCTGGCTCAGATCAATCTGGTCCGACAGCGGTTCCTGGCGGACCGCGATCGGCTGCCGAACGGCCCGGATCGTCCACACGAACAGCAGCGCCGGGCCCAGATCGACGCAGCGCTGGAACGGTTGGATAAGGAAAGCGCCCCCATCTTGGCGGCTCGCGGCCAGTTGCTGGCCGAAATGCAGGCCGAGCTTGCACAATACCGGCAGATCAAATCACAGCCATTCGACTTTTCCGGTCCACGGCTTCCGTCTCAGCAAAATCTGACGATCGGTCCCGGCGGTGCCTTCTCGCTGGGTCTTGGCGGTGGCGGCCTCATTTCTTCCCGGCAGGCCGATTACACCCTGCCGAAATCCGCCGCCCAACAGGCAGCCAGCGGCGTGACAGACGCCTTCAACAGCGACATGAGCGGCACCGGCCGGAAGGCGATGTCTGATCTTGCTGCCGGCATCACGGCCGGCGGCGCACAGGTAATCGCCGCCGCCCGTGCCGTGGCCGGGCAGGCAAATGCAGAGTTTGGCAGGATCGGCTCCGCTGCCGGTGGCGGCGTTGCGCGCCTTTCCGGCTCTCTTCACGACGGAGCAACAGGTTAGACATGCAACCTATTCTGGCCATCGGCACCCATATTTTTGAGATCGTGCCTCTCTCCCTGCAAAAGATCGAGGAGCGCACCCGCGCCATGTGGCCGGTTGTCGGCCGGTTCGGGCAGACCGGGGCACGGCAGTTGACCGGGTTCGGCGAGGACGATTTCGAGGTCAGCGGGCTCTATTTCAACGAGGAGTTCGGCGGACATCAGGAATATCTGGCGCTCAAGGCGACCCAGCGGCTCGGACAACCGGTCGATCTGGTCGGTTGGGTCGCCGGCGACGGACTGGCCAACGTGTTCGGCACGGTTGTCATTCTCGAAGTCGGCAACTGCCACGCCTTTATCGGCAAGGGCGGGGTCGGACGGAAATCGGAATTCTCGGTCAAGCTCGGCGTGTTCGGTGACGACGCCGGCGGAGGTCTGTTCTAATGGCCCGGATAAGGATCGAGCGTGACGGCATGACGGTGGACTGGGCGGTGTGGGAAGCGCTCGGTTCCGCCGAAGCCCGCTATGTCGAAAGGACGCTCGAGCTCAACCCTGGCCTTGCCGCCGCGCCCGTGATCCTGCCGGTCGGGACTGAGTTCGATGTTCCGGACATCGATCATTCCGTGCCCGTCATCAAGACGATCAGGCTGTGGGATTGAAGCATGTTCATTCTCGATAACCGCAATAAACGTGGTTTCACTCCCGTCATCCAGATCAACATCGATGGGCGCGAGGTGTCGGGTCCGTTTTACTCCCGGCTGATCAAGGCGACGATCCGGGACGAAGCGGGGCAATCCTCGGACATGGCAACGATCGAGCTGGACGATGCGCGCAACGAACTCCAGGCACCGCGAGAAAAGGCGCAGATCGAGATCAAGCTTGGTTTCCGGGAAACCGGCCTGCGCCCGCGCGGCGTGTACGAGCTCCAGAATATCGAGTTTTCCGGCGGCGATGACGGCGAAACCATGGTGCTTCAGGCGAAGGCGGCCGACCTGCGGCGGTCCCTGAAGGATACCGACCTCGAAACTTTTGAGAACACCACTTACGGTGACATCGCGCGTAAGCTGGCCAAGCGCAGTAATCTCGACACCGTGATCGATCCGGCGCTCGACAAAATCCCGATAGGGTTCGAAGTCAAGAACCTTGGGCAATCCGATATCGACTTTCTGACGCGGCTTTCCGACGAGCATGACGCCATCCTAAAGCCTGCGGGCGGTAAGATGGTGGCGACCCGGCGAGGCTCCGGCAAGTCGGCGTCCGGTTTGGAGTTGCCGCCTCTCATCATTCGTAAAAGCGATTGCGTCGAATGGAAGATCAACCCGAACGGCCGCGTCGAATATTCGAAGGTCCGAGGTTCCTACATTGATCAGACGAGCGGCAAGCGCATCGATGTCGATTACGACACCGGCCTGTCGGGCCCGACACTGACCCTGCCCGACATTTCGACCAGCAAGGCCCGCACGAAGTCGGCCGTGGAAGCCGAAGGCCGCCGCCTCAACCGCAATACCGGCAACGGGTATTTCAAGCTGTACGGCCGCCCGGAAGCGATGGCGGAAATGACCGCCCAGGCACAGGGGTTTCGCGCCGAGATCAACGGCGACTGGCGGGTAAACAGCGTCGAAGATGAATTCAGCGAGAAGGGTTACGTCACGATCGTCAACATCAAGGCCCCTGAAAGCGGCCGGAAGGAGAAAGCAGAGATGCAACAGGAAGAAAAAACATCTCAACCGCAGGAAAACTCGGTTGATGATGAGCCATGGCCGTTCATGAACAAGAAGTGGGAGGGTTCGTGATGGGAGATAACAGTATCAACTTCAATGTCGATCTATCGCTAAGCGCCAGACAGGCGGTACGGCTCGAATTCAACCCCGCCGGCGATGACCGTATTGCCCGTATCAAGATGCTGACGGCGGCCCTGATCACAGAATGCGAAGTCATTCGAAGCGAGGGCGCTGCCGCTCGTGAAGCGTCAATCGCCATTACCGGATACGAAGAAGCCGCCATGTGGGCCGTGAAGGCCGCAACTAAGGAACAATGAATATGAAAGCATCATTTCTGGTCTACCTTATGGTTGCGTTGCTTCCCGGAACGCTTCTGGCGCTGTTGAGTATGTTGTCTTTCTGGCTGGGCCATATCCGGTGGGTTCTGGCCGGATGGTTCGAAATCGCTGCGGTTTTTTTGGGCGCACTCAGCATGATGGCCTATGTCTTTTTCCTTGCGGGCTTCGCTGTCGTCGCAGCGGATGACAGCGACGCAGCCCGCCAGACATCAGCCTTTCGCACGCCGCCTCCACCAATCAAAAACCAATAACGAAAGGAAATGGTGCTGCCGATGAGCGAACAACCATCTCTTGTCGAACGGATGCGGGAGCTTGCAAAATCCCGCACCGATCTGCCCGCCGACTGGCTGGAAAAGGCCGATACCCTGGAGGCCGCAATCAACGGTTTCTACGGCCAGCCCTAGACCATTTCGACCAAGTCTTTTCTGGGAGCGTGGGCCAGAGCCAGACGGCTCTGGTGTGATGTGACCGGCGATCCTCTGATTTGAGGAAAGCGGGGGCCGCAGAAGCGGCACCGGGTAAACGCGGGGGCGCTCCCGGCCGACGAACGTCAAACATACCGTCGCCCCGTGAACTGGGTGACATAAACGCGGTTAAGAAAAAGTGGACATCAACGAAAATAACAAATTGAAGCCGGTGCGGCCGATTAGGACACTCGCCGGTTATATAGGCGGGAAAAAACAACTGGCTGGGGCGCTCTGCGAACGGATAGCGGCCATCCCTCATGGTCTTTACGCGGAGCCTTTTGTGGGTATGGGTGGAGTTTTCTTCAAACGTCCGGCAGCACCGAAGGTCGAGGCCATCAATGACCTCAGCCGCGACGTGGCGGGCCTGTTCCGCATCCTGCAGCGCCATTATCAACCCTTTCTTGATATGTTGAAGTGGCAGGTGACGAGCAGAGCCGAATTCGAGCGACTGGCAGGCCAGGACCCGGAAACACTGACCGATCTCGAGCGCGCTGCACGCTTCCTCTATCTGCAGAAACTAACCTTCGGCGGAAAGGTGGCCAGTCGGGTTTTCGGTATCGATACCAGTGGCCCGGCCCGGTTCGACATCACCAGATTAACCACGTTGCTCGAAGCCGCTCATGAGCGGCTGGCGGGCGTCTGGATCGAGTGTCTGCCTTACGACCGGTTTATCGAGCGCTGGGACCGGCCACATACATTATTTTATGTGGACCCGCCTTACTGGGGCACGGAAGGCTACTATGGTAAGGATGCCTTCAGCCGGAATGACTTCGAAAAGCTGGCCACTCAGCTCAAAAGCCTTCGAGGCCGCTTCATCCTCACATTAAATGATGTGCCTGAGGTGCGCGCGCTCTTCAATTGGGCGCAGATCGAGACGGTTGATCTAACCTACACTGCCGGCGGAGGCGGTAAGGCGCTTAAAGCGCGTGAGGTGATTATTACCGGGTGACGCTTGTTCGGCGGGCATGACATTATTACAATGTGGCCAGCCGAAAGGATGTCATCATGCGAAAACCCAAGAGCCCAAGAGAGCTGGCCGCAAGGGCGCTATGCAGCCTCGCCGGGAACCCTGAAAACACCATGTTCGAAGGAGCGCCTATGTGGCAAAGCTATCTGCCCGAGGTGGATATGGTTCTTGCGGCGGTCAATTGGCCGGGGCTCGAAGAACAGAGGGAAAAAGACCAGCCTGAATTCAACCGCCTCAAAAGCCCCAGCAAACGAGCGCAGTTCGAATAGGCTTCGAGCCCCATTCGATCTCGCGCCGCTGGGGTGAAATTTTCAGTGAAATTCAGTGAAATTTCCAACGGCGCGCTTCAGGTATGACGAGGGTATATGATGCGTTTCATTCTTCTGTGCGTTGTGTTGGCTTTTGGTGTTGCGGGCTGCTCTTCCGGGCCGGAGCGGGCTGTCACATCAGTCCTCTCCAGTTCAACATCCGATGCCGCGGCCGCAGCGCGAATCATATCTGAATATCGGGTAGCTCATGGGTTGTCCCCCGTCGGCGTAGATACCACCCTCAATGCCGCCGCAGAAGCGCAGGCGCGAGAGGTTGCGGCTGCTGGGAAACTCTATCATGGTAATTTTTCTGCCCGCATGTATCAGTTCAACGTTCGCGGAGCAGCGGCGGAAAATCTGACGGCAGGCTCGGACAACGTGGCTTCTGCGATAGCCCGTTGGAAAAGCTCTCCGGGCCATAATCAGAATCTGCTGATGCCGGAGGCGCGTAATATCGGTTTAGCCCGAGCAAATACCGGCTCGCAATATCGTTCATACTGGGCACTGGTCCTGGGAATGTGAAAGGTTCACCAACTGACGGCGTTTGGGACGTGCGCTGGAGCAGCGAGCAGGCTTGTGAGCGGGTGAAATAATCGGGATCAGCACCCTGATGTTATGGATTTCTTTTTCAGATACAGACTGTGAGGATCAGAATTAATCCTCCGAGGGTTGAGAAAACGGCGAGCATGTTGCCAAATGGATGCCGGCGATTGATACGATCACAGAAAATGCTGGTGCGTGGTGCTATGGCGTAAGTACGCGGGTATCTGGAGCCGGGCCGTGACGTGAACATGATACAGTCTCAAACTGTTTCGTTTCTATGCGTTTCATAAGAGCCGCGAACCCGGTAAATGAAAGTTAACATCGGCGATCCGATTGGGAACGACGTGAATCATTCGTTTACAGATATCAGAACTGACCATTTCTCTTTGATGATGAATGGTCTATTCACATGACAGTTCCTTGGAGCCGGGGAGAGCCGGCAAGGCTGGAGAACCAAGAGGTTAAAAGTTAGGTATGACTGGGATAGTCGCGGATTTCGGCGAAGCACTGGATCATGTCATGGTCGAACGAGCGGTTGCGGAATGCCGCAGCGCGCGTCCTGTTCTGATCTCCGGTACGTATGGCCGCATTCTGGCAATGGGTGTAGAGGATATCAGGCAACCTCAGATCGCCTTCCTTGAGGCCATTGCGGAAAGGTCAGCCCGTCTTGTCCTGCCGGCGGCGCGCCTGCGCCATCTGGGCGTGGATACGCAGAAGGCCGGCGCAATCGCCATGCCGGTCATTGCTCTCTCACGTCTCGCAAATCTGGCTTTGAAACCGGATGGCAGGGCCGATGCCCCTGTCGCTCCGGCCGGTGAGGCTGATGAGGATGCGCTTGAATTGGCGCGGCTGTCCCTTCTGCTTCCCGCTGCCCTGGTGATCTCACTTGCCGAAGGCATGGAGCCCGATGCATCCGTTCTGCGTGTAGATAGTGCCTCTCTTCGGAAGTTCCGGCAGGTGTCTGCGACCAGGGCAAAGCTTGTAAGCCGTGCGGCTGTGCCCCTCGAAGGTGCCCCGAAAAGCGAGTTCGTGGTTTTTCGCGGTGGCGAGGGCATGCGTGACCAGGTCGCGATCATCGTCGGCACGCCGGATATGTCGCAGCCCGTTTCTGTTCGGTTGCACTCCGCCTGTCTCACCGGCGATCTGTTCGGCAGCCTGAAATGCGATTGCGGCGATCAGTTGCGGGCAACTGTGCGCTGGATGGCGGAGAACGAAGGCGGTGTGCTGCTCTATCTCGATCAGGAAGGGCGCGGAAACGGCATTGCCAACAAAATGCGCGCATATCGCCTTCAGGCTCAGGGATATGACACTTATGATGCTGACGAGGTTCTCGGTTTCGATCTCGACCAGCGCCGTTTTGAATTTGCAGCCGATATGCTGAAACAGCTCGGCATCACCCGCGTGCGGATTTTGACCAACAACCCGCTGAAAATCGAAGCTCTGCGCCGAAGTGGGCTCGATGTGGTGTCGGATGAACGTGTGCTTGGACGGTTGACCAAGGAAAACACAGGCTATCTGGCGGCAAAGCGCGATAGAGCGGGACATCTGATCGATTACGACAGCTTTGCAACCTGCGCACCGCGTGAAGACTGACCCTGGTTTATATCGTCGTGCGTTTTTATGGACCGCACGACGATGTAAATTTCCTTACACCGTTTGTGATTTTAAGATTCAGCGATGGGCATCCGCCGCTCGATGACCCGTGCCCAGAGGCTGACTGCATAGGGCAGGGCTTCATCGTTGAAGTTGTAAGCCGGATGGTGCAGCGAGGCTGAATCCCCATTGCCGGAGAAGATGTAAGCACCCGGACGTCTTTCGAGCATGTAGGAAAAATCCTCTGCGCCCATTTGAGGCTTCGTATCGGTCTCGACCGGAACCGCTCCTGAAATCTCCTGCGCGACTTCGGTGATGAATGCCGTCTGTTCCGGATGGTTGATCGTGACCGGGTAGCCCTTGTGGTACTCGATTTCAAAAGTTGCTCCGAACATGGAGGTAACGTTTTCGGTCACGGTCATGATTCGCCGGTGCAGAAGATCGCGCACCTCTGCGTTAAGGGCGCGGACGGTGCCAAGCAGCGTTGCGGTCTGGGGAATGACATTGAATGTGTCACCCGACTTGAAACAACCGATCGTAATGACGCCGGATTCCAAAGGATCCACATTGCGAGAGACGATTGTCTGCAAAGCGGTAACAAGATGCGCTCCTACGACGACCGGGTCGATGCAATGGCTGGGAGCCGCTCCATGGCCTCCCTTACCTTCTATCTTCAATGTGAAGTGATCGGCCGAGGCCATGATCGGGCCGGTGCGGATAGCAAACTGACCAACGGGGAGGCCCGGCCAGTTGTGCATGCCATAAATTTCCTGAATGCCAAACCGCTCCATCACCCCTTCTTCGACCATGATCCCGCCACCGGCGCCTCCTTCCTCTGCGGGCTGGAAAACAAGAACTGCGGTTCCGTCAAAGTTTCGGGTTTCCGTAAGGTATTTGGCTGCTCCCAGCAGAGTCGTCGTATGCCCGTCATGGCCGCAAGCGTGCATCTTTCCAGGAGTTTTCGACCGATACGGGATATCCCCGATCTCGTTGATGGGGAGCGCATCCATATCGGCCCGCAAAGCTATAACCCGACCGCTGTTGTTGGATTTGCCTTGAATAACACCTATGACACCTGTCTTGGCAACACCTGTCACAATGTCATCGCAACCGAATTCCTTCAGTTTTTCCGCTACGATCCCCGCTGTCCGATGGACATCGAAAAGTAACTCGGGGTTTTCATGAAAATCATGACGCCAGGCGGTGATCTCTGCTGCGAATTCAGCAACACGGTTGATGACAGGCATGTTTTTCCTCTTGAAAGCACTTCGGCGTCTGACGTTATCGATGATTAACGTCTGCTGTCGATCTCCGCAATATGATGATCGTTACTCGGCAGACTGGAATTTAGAGCTTTTTCCGTTTAATCAGTATCGATTAAACGATAAGAAAATGCGTCTTAACAATAGTTTAGAGCGTTGCAGCGATTCATATAGAACGCAAAACGCTCTAAAGCATCACGCAGAAAAGTGAGAACCGGTTTTCTGAGAGATGCGATGCGTTGAGAGGGGGGCCAGCTCAGTCACGATTCCTCCGGGACTGGAATGACTATGCCCTGACCAGAAAGATACTCGGCCGTTTGGTACGGAACTGCCCTCGCGCCACCGCAACGAAGATCAAAATCGTACTCGCCAGTGCCGTGAGCCACCAACTTTGCGCAGTTCCAACGCCCATACAGGCGAAGAGATAAGCCGAAGTGAAGCCTGCGACAATGCCGGGAGCCAGCGCCGTATGGCGATCACTTATTCTCCGGACTGCTACGAAAATCGTTGCTGCCACAGCAAAAGCCCCGACAATGCCGAGCTCGTACCAGATTTCGAACAGCATACTCATGGGGGCATTGGGGTCGAGCAGGCCGACCATCCTCCCTCGCAATGCTGTCTCGAAGCCCCTTCCCGTTATCAACCGAACCGGTTCGGCCAGGATAAGATTTCGGCACATTTCGAGGGATTGGCCGATGGATGGGGAAAAGAGCAGATGTTCAACCGGACGCAGCACAAACGGAATCAGGGGGGCCAGCGCAATGAGGCCCGCCGTGACCCAGGCCGTGAGCGTCGAGCCGAACCGGGGAGCGATGGTTGTTATCACATATGTAAGGGCGCCGAAGGCGAACGCCCATAATGCCGTTTTTTGCGGAGCGAGCAAAAGGACTGTTGCTGTGGTACCGGCAAGCAGGAGGGCGGGCACCTCACGGCGGCGAGACCTGAGCCATGCGAGAGCAGGCCAGAAAAGCAGGACCAGCACAAAGAGACCGCGCTCGAAAATATTGTCTATATCAATGAGTTGGGAGCTCTGAAAAATGGCAGCTTCAGCAAAAAGAGCAAGAAGCGCCGCTCCGCCCACACCAATCGGTAAAAGATAAAGATTGGATGATCTCATCCGCTCCGGTAGCGCGAGGTAGCCTGCGACGATCATCGCAAATGTGCCAACCGCATTCAGAATACGCTCCGTCGCAGCGGCTGGAAAAGGTGTCCATAAAAGGGACAAAGCTCCCCATGACAGCGCAAGTATGCCAAGGAGCGTTCCGGGCGAAAGCAGGAAACGCTTCAACCCTCTGCCCAGAGGGCGATAATTGCCGTCCAGGGTGACGGCCAGGATAAGAAGAATAATGGCAAAGGGAACGACGATGACCAGAGCGCGTCGGGCGATGATTGCCGAAACAGGCAGGATCATGAAGAGCAAAAAGAATGCCAACCGCCTCAGTAAGGCCGCGGAATCAGCCGCGGGATTTACTGTCGGTGGAGTGAATTGAGCCATAACCAGCCGTTCCGTGCCCGCTTGAGGCTTGCTAGAAATACGCAAGCACCCTAACCGACGGTTCGTCTGGATGCTGTCGGTTTCATGCAACACCTCGCGTATTTTCCAACATTATTGTGGGAAATCTCGTCAGCTTTCTCGAACATTGTCCGGTCTCATGAAGGAGGCTGGTTTTTCCGTTTTCTTTTCAAAGAGTTGTTATCTTGGTTTCGAAAAGGATGGTTGTTGTCAGGGCGATCAATTTTTCTCCCGCAGCATGTTGATAACGCTTGAAAAATCTTCCTTGCCTCGTCCAAGACCATTGAACAGGGCATAAAGCTGGGCGGCTTCTGCTCCGAGAGGAGTGGTTGTGCCGCTTGAAATGGCTGCTTCCTGAGCGAGCCTGAGATCTTTCAGCATCAGTTCCGCCGAAAATCCGGGACGGTAATCATTGTTGGCCGGAGATGTAGGGACGGGGCCCGGCACGGGGCAATAAGTGTTTAAAGACCAGCATTGACCGGAAGATGTCGAAGCCACGTCGAATAACGCCTGGTGAGACAGGCCAAGCTTTTCCGCAAGGACGAATGCTTCGGAAACTGCCAGCATGGAAATGCCCAAAATCATATTGTTACAGATCTTGGCAGCCTGTCCGGCTCCAGCTTCGCCACAATGGATGATCTTGCTGCCCATTTTCCGGAGGATGGGTTCTCCCTGAGTAAAAGCCCGTTCACTTCCCCCCACCATGAATGTCAGGGTGCCGGCTTTCGCGCCACCCGTTCCTCCCGAGACCGGTGCATCAAGCGATAAACGCTTATATTCCACGGCCATAGTATGGACATGTCGAGAGCTCCCGATATCGATGGTGGAGCAGTCGATTATCAGGGCGTCCTTTTTGGTTGAAGAGAGAATCTCTCCCCAGACGGATATGACGTGCTTGCCGGCGGGCAGCATCGTGATGATGACATCGGCCTGCTCCACGGCATCGATTGCAGTTGGGGCAATCGTTACTCCCGTTCTGGCTGCCTCTTCGCAGGAGGTTGCGGAAAGATCGAAACCTATGGTGTGAAAGCCCGCCCTGGCCAGATTTGCGGCCATAGGACCGCCCATATTACCTAAGCCTATGATGGCGATAGTTTGCATGTTTCTCTCCTGGGGAAATGCACCAATGACTGCGATCAACGTCCGGTCTGGATCAGTTGTCGGGCTATGATGAGCCGCATGATTTCGTTGGTTCCTTCAAGAATCTGGTGGACACGAAGATCCCGCACGATTTTTTCAATGCCGTAATCGGCCAGATATCCATATCCACCGTGAAGCTGAAGAGCCTCGTTCGCGACTTCAAAGCCGGTATCGGTGGCGAGACGCTTGGCCATGGCGCATAGTTTCAGGGCATCCTCGTTTCCGGCATCAAGTGCCGCTGCGGCATGCCAGAGAAAAACGCGGGCTGCCTCCAGGTCTGTCGCCATGTCAGCCAGGCGGAACTGGAGCGCCTGAAACTCATTGAGTTTGCGGCCAAAGGCATTTCTCTCTGACAGGTATTGTAACGTTTTTTCGAGTGCCTTTTGAGCTCCTCCGAGCGAGCACGCGCCGATATTGAGGCGGCCACCGTTGAGGCCGGCCATCGCTATCTTGAAGCCTTGCCCCTCTTCCCCGAGTCTGTTCGCGGCGGGAACGCGAGCATTGTCGAAAAGAACGGGCCGCGTCGGCTGGGCGTTCCAGCCCATTTTCTTCTCGTTGGCTCCGAAGGATAGCCCGGGGGTACCGTTTTCGATGAGCAGGGCTGATATTCCCGAAGAGCCTTCATCGCCGGTTCTGACCATGACGAGATAAATGCCTGCCGCCCCGGCGCCGGAGATAAACTGCTTGGCTCCGTTTACGATGTAATGATCGCCGTCCCGGACGGCGTGGGTCTTGAGATTCGCCGCGTCCGAACCCACAGCCGGCTCAGTCAGGCAGTAGGAGGCGATCGTATCCATTGAAATCAGGTCGGGCAGGAATTTTTGCCGCTGATCTTCCCGGCCGAAGCAATCGATCATCCACGCAACCATATTATGGATCGAAAGAAATGCCGAGACGGTGGGACAGCCTGTGGCGAGAGCCTCGAATATCAATGCAGCATCGAGACGAGTCATGCCCGAGCCGCCGATATCGTCCCTGACGTAGATTGCAGCCATGCCGAGACCGGCGGCCTGTTTCAGGACATCGACGGGAAAGTGTTTTCGTTCATCCCATTCGATGGCGTGAGGGGCAATCTTCTCGTCGGCGAACTCCTTCGCCAGGGTCCGAATGGCAAGTTGATCTTCTGTCAAGAATGTCATGGCCTGGCCCTTGAACGTTTCCCTCGATGGATAGGGTGTTCTCGCTCTTGTGAGATGATATTATCGTTCAGTCTGCTGGCAGGGCCAGTTAGCAATTCGAAGGCTGATGTGACGGCAGGACAGAAATGACTGTCGGCTTCTATTGGACCTCGGGCAAAAATGCGTTATCCGCATTGACCAAATACATTCTCGCCGCCGCAGCCGATTCCGGCCTTGGCGGAATATCAGGAGTTGCCTGCAATGGCGTCTAAACTTGACCAACTGAGCAGCATGACGGTCGTCGTTGCCGACACGGGTGACATAGAGGCTGTCGGGCGTCTGAAGCCTCAGGATTGCACCACAAACCCCACCCTTATTCTCAAGGCCGTTGAAAGCACAGGCGGGCAACCGATTCTGGAGCAAGCTGTACATTGGGGACGAAAGCAGGGTGGCTCGCGGGAGGCTGTCGCCGCCGCCGTGTGCGACCGGCTTGCGGTTGCTTTCGGTGCTGAACTGTCCCGGCTGGTGCCGGGCCGGGTTTCGACCGAGGTCGATGCCGACCTGTCTTTCGACACTGAGGCGACAATTGCCAAAGCGCGGAACATCATTGCTGCTTATCAGGCGCTTGGAATCGGGCGCGAGCGTATTCTGATCAAGATAGCTTCAACCTGGGAGGGGATACGTGCTGCGGAGGTTTTGCAACGTGAGGGCATCGATTGCAATCTGACACTGTTGTTCTCCCTTGTTCAAGCCGCGGCCTGCGCCGATGCGGGAGCTTTCCTGATTTCACCTTTTGTCGGGCGAATTCTTGACTGGCACATCAAGAATGGCGGTGGGCCGTATCAGGCTGAAACCGATCCCGGTGTGCTGTCGGTTCGGAGCATTTATGCTTATTACAAGGCTTATGACATCAAGACCGTGGTGATGGGAGCTTCCTTCCGCAACAGTGGTGAAATCGAGGCGCTTGCGGGCTGCGACCGTCTGACGATCTCGCCGGCACTGATCGATGAACTGGCTCAGGCGACCGGTCCCCTGATGCGCCGTCTTTCTAACGGTATCGCGAGCGAAGCGCCGCCACGACTGATGCTGGATGAGAAAGCTTTCCGGTTCGGCATGAACGAGGATGCCATGGGCACAGAAAAACTGGCTGAGGGCATACGTGGTTTCGTCAAGGATCTGCGCAGCCTGCGCTTGCTCGTTGCCAGACGTCTGGAGGCGTGAAGAACGAGAGCTGAATGAGGCCACTTTCTCCCGGTAATGGTTTGAGGACTGCGGATGCTCAAGCATTTTTAACGCCAACCGGGTAAGCTGGACGATAAAGTGCCCGCAAACGCAGGCACCTTATTGCTCGTCTGGAAATGGGGGAAACCTTGGCATATTTCGCCGTTGGTCTCATGTTGTTTTTTTCAGCACATAGCTTGCAGATCACTCGCGGTTTTCGCGATTCGTTGAAATTACGTGTGGGGGAAAACGCCTACAAGGCGGTCTATTCCCTCGTTTCCCTTCTCGGGCTTATTCTGATTGGAATAGGTTTTGCGAATTATCGGGCGGAAGGGCTTATTCCGGTCTGGTCACCGCCGCTATGGACAAGTCATCTTGCCTTGCTCCTGAACTGGTTTGCTCTCGTTTTCGTCGTTGCTGCCTATCTGCCCTGCCATATGCGGCGCATTCTCAAGCATCCGATGCTGGTTGGCATAAAGATCTGGGCGACGGCGCATCTGCTTGCCAATGGCGATCTCGGCGGAATGATCCTGTTCGGGATTTTTCTCTTCTGGGCCGTCGCGGTGCGGATCAGCATCAAGCGCCGCCCGGTTGAAAGCAAGCCGCGAACCGCATCGGTGCTTTTCGATATCGTGGCGGTTGTGATCGGCTCCGTCAGCTATGTGGCGATTGTCTTCTGGGTTCATCCCGATATTTTCAATATTCCCGTCTGGCCAGGATGAGTGGTCTGCAACAGCAAGTCACTGCATATTGCGGTTGCCTGTACGCCCTTTGATCTCAAGCTTTCGTATTGTCCAGAACGCAGTGATACAGGCAGCCAGTCCGAAAATGGCGGAGCCGACAGTTACGCCTGCGTAAAGCCCTTTGGGGCCGGCAAGCCACGCTCCGGCAAGAGCGAACGGCACAACTCCAATGGTGGCTCTTCCCCAGTTGAATGCTGTCGATAAAAGCGGGAAGCCGAGATTGTTGAAAGATGCATTGGAGACGAACAGAAGTCCGTTAAAAAACCACATGATTCCGGAAATGAAACAGAAGAATGCCAGCATTTCCGCTGTGATTCCGGTTACCCTGAAAGCCACGGCTATCAAGGAATGACTTGCAATGAGCACAACCCAGACGACTGTCACATAACAGGCGGTGAAGAGAACAGTGTCCTTGAGAACCTGTTTCATGCGACCGTATTGCTGCGCTCCCCAGTTTTGGCCGAGGATCGGACCGACACTTCCCGAGAGGGCGAAAAGACCACCGAATACCAGCGGGACCAGACGATCAAGAATACTGTTGGCGGCATAGATGTTGTCGCCATATTGCTTGATGATATTGGCGAGAAAGGCATTGGCGACCGGCGTCGCCAGATTGGTCATGATGGCGGGGATGCCGACCGACAAGATCTTGCCGACAAATGCCTTGAGATCGGCAATAGATGGCCTGGCAATAAGGTCGAGAACCCTCACCGTGCAATAGAGCCCCGACAAGGCAAGTGTCGTTCGCGCCAGCACGGCAACCATGGCGGCGCCGTTTGTGCCGAAGCCAAAAGCGAAAATGAACAACGGGTCCATCACGGCGGTGAAAGCGGCACCGATCATCGTGATGTACATTGAGAGTCTGGCTTCTCCGGCAGCGCGTAATACGGCGGAAAGGCCCATGCCCATTGCGACGATGCCATTCGATGGCAAGATGATGGTCAGGAAGGAATGGGCGACGGGGTATGTTTCCGCGCTGGCTCCGACGATCGGTAGCAGGACAGGCAAAAGCGGCAATAGAATCATGGATACCAGCGTCGAGGCAGTAACCAGAACCACCAGGCTCGAAGCGGCAAGGCGGCGGGCCACTGATCTGTCACCCTGGCCGAGAGCGCGTGAAACCAGGGCGCTGACGGCAATCATCAATCCGATATTGACGGACGAGGTGAGGAATATGACCTGGGAAGCCGCGCCTACACCAGCGGTCAGTCGGGCATCGCCTAACTGGGCGATGTAAAGCAGGGATAGAAAATCAACCAGAAAGATCGAAAACAGGCCGACTGACCCGGTTGCCGTCATGACAACGACGTGGCGCATGGTCGAGCCGGTGACGAAACGAGGAAGGCGCTTTTCCGACAAATGCTTGTTGCTCGCGTCCATCACCGGCAATCTGAAAATAATGAGGGATCAACGGCCTGACCTGAGCCGATACGATCACAAAAGAACAGCCTCCCTGCTTAAGGGGTTTTGGAACAATTTGCACCTTCCGAATGATCGCCAGCCTGTTCAGAAATAGGAGAAACCTGAACAGGCTGGCGAGGCATTCTTTTTGCTTTGCGTTCAGCGGGGTTTCAGCAATCTCAGTGCATTGGCGGTAACGAGAATGGTTGCGCCGGTGTCGGCAAGGATGGCAGGCCAGAGCCCCGTGATACCGATGATCGTGGTGACAAGGAAGACACCCTTCAACCCGAGCGCGATGACCAGGTTCTGGTGGATATTGCGCATGGTGCGCTTCGCCAGATCGATCATCGCAGCGACGTCGCCTACACGTCCCTGTAGGATGGCGGCATCTCCGGTTTCCAAGGCGATGTCTGTACCTCCGCCGGGTCCGCCGGCCATGGCTATGCCGACATCCGCCGCCGCCAGAGCGGGAGCGTCATTGATACCATCTCCGACCTTGGCGACAACTTTCCCCTGTTTCTGCAACCCGGTGACGATCTCCATCTTGTCCTGTGGCAGTAACTCGCTGCGCGGCTCCATACCGAGTTGGTCAGCGATGGCCGTCGCTGTGCTTTTATTATCGCCGGTTAACATGAGAGATTGAATACCTGCTGCGCGCAGCCGAGCGATACCCTCAACGGCATCCTGTTTCAGTTCATCACGCAAACCGATGATACCGGTGACTGCGCCTGCGGCCATGAGAACGACCACAGTTTTTCCGTCCCGGTAGAGGGCTTCAACACATTCGTTCTGCTCGACAGACAGTTGAGCTATCTCTGCCGCAGCCCTGGCCGATCCGAGAAAAATCTCAACCCCGTTTAAGGAACCGGTTACGCCCCTGCCGGGAACGGCCGCGGTATTCTCGGCAGCCTGGATATCCAGTCCTTTGCCCTTCGCTATGCTGACGACTGCCTTGGCGAGCGGATGGCTGGAAGTTGCCTCCACCGCGGCCGCCATCGCAAGGACGTCCTTTTCAGTTGCGTTAAAGGGATAGATGTCGGTGACGCTCGGCAGACCACTCGTCAAAGTCCCGGTCTTGTCAAAGGCGACGGTTGTGACTGTGCTCAGTTTCTCAAGCGCATAGCCTCCCTTCAACAGCAACCCTTTACGTGCGCCGGAGGCTATTCCCGAGGCGATGGCGGCGGGGGTCGAAATGACGAGCGCGCAGGGGCAACCGATCAGCAGTACTGCCAGTCCGCGATAAATCCATATCACCCACTCTCCGCCGAACATTGGCGGTATGACGGCCACTGCAAGGCCAACAGCGAAGACGATGGGAGTGTATATACGGGAAAAACGATTGATAAAGCGCTGGGTCGGCGATTTACGCTCCTGCGCTTCCTCGACAAGGCGGACGATCCTGGCGATGGTATTGTTTGCGGTGTCTGTGGTGACACGAATACGCAGCATTGCATCCTGGTTTATCGATCCGGCGAAAACCTGTTGTCCGGTTACCTTCTGCTTTGGTGCGCTTTCACCCGTGACGGGAGATTCGTCGACACTGCTTGCCCCTGACACGATTTCTCCGTCGGCGGGAATCCTGTCGCCGGGGCGGACGACGATCACGGTGCCGATCTTGATGTCCGAAATCGCAACTTCCGTGAGTTCTCCTCCGTTCTCCACGAATGTGGTTTTGGGAATGAGATCGGTAAGCCCCCTTATGCCCCTGCGGGCCTGCCCCGATGCGATGCCTTCAAGCAGTTCTCCGATCAGGAAAAGCAGAACGACGAAGGCAGCTTCATCGGTAGCGCCAAGGATGACTGCGCCAATTGCGGCAATGACAAGCAGGGTTTCTATGGAGAACGGTGAGCCGGCCATCGCGGCGCGAATTGCTTTCCGACCAACCGGGACAAGGCCGACCAGCATACTGGCAAGCAAAGCGGGAGTTTGCCATGCGGGCTCGACGAAGCCGATCAGATAAGACAGGCCGATAGCCGTGGCGCATGCCAGGACGATGATCCCGCTGGATTGACGCCACCAGGGAGTATCTATGTCCGCCCCATGGTTGTGATCATGTTCATCATCCTCTTCCTCATGTGCATGATCATGGGAATGGGCGGAGGCGATCCCCGACGTTGCTTTTTCCTCCACGGCATGGCCTGCGCTTCGCTCGCCCATGGATGAAACCCGGTAGCCGAGGGTGTTCAGCCTGTTGGCCAGTGATGCAGCAGAAACGTCGGCGCGATGGAGCACTGTCACTGTTTCTGTCGGGATCGAGGCATCGACGGTTTTTACACCGGGCACGCGACCAAGCGCAGTTTCTATCGTCATGGCGCAGGAACCGCAGTCGAGCCCTGAAACACGAAAGAATGAACGCTTCTCGGCATTATTTTGGGCGGAGTGAAGATCGGTCATGAAATCGCCTTTTCAATTGTCGAAGAAGCGTACAACCTCTAGTTACTAGAGAGGCAAGAGGAAAAATGGGGAGAGATAATGTCTTTTTCAATCGGCGATCTGGCAAAACGAACCGGGGTCAAAGTGCCGACGATTCGTTTTTATGAAAGCATCGGTTTGTTGTCTGAGCCGGTTCGCACCGAAGGAGGGCAGCGCCGCTATGGAGCCGAGGATATCTCAAGGTTAAGTTTCATTCGTCATGCGCGCCAGCTTGGCTTCGAGGTGGCGGATGTTCGCGAATTGCTGGTCTTGAGTGCCGATCCGGATAGGCCATGCGCGGAGGTCGATGGAATAGTCTACCGCCATCTGGAAGATGTCGAGCAGAAGATCGCCAAACTTTCAGCTCTTCGTGAAGAGCTCAGGCGCATGGTTGAAGGTGACAGGCATGGCTGCATCGGTGAATGCCGGGTGGTGCAGGTTCTTGCGGATCACGGACAATGCTGCTCCGAAGTTCATTAGAGTGTTTTGCGTTCAATATGAATCGTTGCAACACTCTAACTTATTGTTATGACGCACTTTCTTATCGCTTAATCGATACCGATTAAGCGAAAAAGGCTCTAGATCAAAGAGCTGGGGTGATCTTCGGTCACTTAGCTTACGGCGTTCATGATTCCACAGGAAACGTCACGCCCTGGGCCAGAGGCAGGGCATTGCCGTAATTGATGGTGTTCGTTGCACGCCGCATATAGGCCTTCCAGGAATCGGACCCCGCTTCTCGTCCCCCGCCGGTTTCTTTTTCGCCGCCGAAAGCTCCGCCGATCTCCGCACCGGACGGACCGATGTTAACGTTGGCGATGCCACAATCCGAGCCAGACGCGGACATGAACAGTTCCGCTTCACGGATGTCACGGGTGAAGATGGAAGATGACAGCCCTGCTCCGACCGCATTCTGCCAGTCGATCGCCTGTTCGAGCTCATTGTAGCGCATGACATAGAGAATTGGAGCAAAGGTTTCGCGCAGTACCGGGCCGGCCTGAAATGGCATCTCGACGAGAGCCGGCTTGGCGTAGCAGGCATCCGGAATCGGATGTCCGAAATCCTGGGGCTCGACTTTACCGCCACCGTGCACCTTGCCTCCGATACTGGTTGCTTCAAGGAGACTCTGATTCATCGCATCAAGAGCAGCCCGGTCGATCAGCGGGCCAACGAGGGTGTTCTCGTTGCGTGGATCACCAATACGCACCGAGGCATAAATCTTTGCGAGACGTGGAACGAGGCGGTCATAAATAGTGTCATGAACGAACAGGCGGCGCAAAGATGTACAGCGTTGACCCGCCGTTCCTATAGCCGAGAAAGCTATGGCCCGGGCCGCAAGGTCGAGATCGGCAGACGGAGTGACAATCGCAGCATTGTTTCCCCCCAATTCCAGGATCGACCTTGCAAATCGCGCTGCCAGCTTCGGGGCAACCTCACGCCCCATGCGTGTGGAGCCGGTGGCCGAGACGAGCGCGACACGGCTGTCTTCCACCAGCGCGTTTCCGAGTGCGCCATCACCGATCAGCACATCGACGAGGCCCTCGGGTATATCCCCGAAACGTGCGGCTGCGCGGCGCACGATTGCTGCTGTTGCCAGAGCGGTCAGGAGTGTCTTTTCCGAAGGTTTCCAGATGACTGCATTGCCGCAAACCAATGCCAGTGCGGCATTCCACGACCACACGGCTACGGGGAAATTGAAGGCTGAGATCACACCGCAGACGCCGAGGGGATGCCATGTTTCCATCATGCGGTGTTCGGCGCGTTCGGTTGCTATGGTTAACCCGTAGAGCTGTCGCGACAGACCGACGGCAAAATCGCATATATCGATCATCTCCTGAACTTCGCCGCGTCCCTCCGACAGGATTTTTCCCGCTTCAAAAGTCACGAGCATGCCAAGGTCGTCCTTTGCCGCGCGTAGTTCTTCCCCGATCAGGCGTACAAATTCTCCACGACGGGGAGCCGGGACTTTTCGCCAGTATTTATAGGCGGTTTCCGCTCGGCCTATGATGCCACCTGCTTCATCCATGGTCGTCGGAACCAGATGGGCTGTAATCTCGCCGGTCAGGGGGGTACGGGCTGCCAATCCCTCCGACGAAAACACGCTTTCCTCTACACCGAGGCGTAAGAGAAGGGCTCGGATATCGTCGCGGATAGATGGCATGTTCAACTTCCTGTTTCAGCAAATCTGCGTGACACGTATTGTTATGAAATCATAGCCCGCTTAACTATTGGTCGTTATGTTTATGCCGTTGGTTTCATGTGATAGCTTAGGATTTACCCTCCTTGGGAGGAGCCGGAGTTTATTCTCACAGTGACAGCTCCGTAAGTAATCAAAGGGTTGCAGAGAGAGCCATCCGGCCCCTTTTCTTGAAGCAATCCAATGTATGGCGAGTATCTTGCTGTTCGCCAAACTTTTATCGGACATAACTTGCCAGAAGGGCGTGAACATGCTTGATGCCGACCAAAGGATCAGGGAGTTATAAAACGATCATGAGCGAAACGATCGAGACGGATGTTGTCATTGTCGGGGCAGGGCCTGTTGGTCTCTTTGCAGTCTTCGAACTCGGACTTCTCGATATAAAGGCGCATTTGATTGATATTCTCCCGAAAATCGGTGGCCAGTGCGCCGAGCTTTATCCGGAGAAGCCGATATACGATATTCCCGGTTATCCGATTGTGACCGGCCAGGAGTTGATCGATAACCTGATGCGTCAGATTGAGCCGTTTCATCCGACATTTCACCTCGGAGAGATGGTGGAAAGTCTGGAAAGTCTTGGCACTGCGGATGCACCGAAGTTTCGGGTCACGACAGATGCCGGAAAAACATTCATCTGCAAATCGATATTGATTGCCGCCGGCGGTGGATCGTTCCAGCCGAAGAAGCCGCCGATTGAAAGAATTGGCCAGTTCGAGGGAACAGGTGTTTTCTACGCCGTTCGCAAGATGGAGCAGTTCCGCGACAAACGTATTCTGATCATCGGTGGTGGCGACTCGGCGCTGGATTGGACCGTCAATCTGCATCCCCTGGCTGAACACATCACGCTGCTGCATCGCAGGGATGCTTTCCGGGCCGCTCCTGACACTGTCAACAAAATGCGTGCTTTGGTGGCAGAAGGTGCGATGGATCTGCAACTAGGGCAGGTCGTTGCATTGAAAGGTGATGCTCCCAATCTTGAAGGGGCGACGATCCGTCGTGATGATGGCTCTACATTCGATGTCGCCTGCGATACGATTTTGCCGTTTTTCGGACTGACGATGAAACTCGGCCCCATTGCGGACTGGGGGTTGAACGTTCACGAGAATCTGATTCCCGTCGATACAGAAAAGTTCGAGACCAATGTAGCGGGCATTTTCGCCATCGGTGATATCAATTCCTATCCAGGCAAGTTGAAGCTCATTCTCTCAGGTTTCCACGAGGGCGCATTAGCGGCACAGAAAGTGCATCGTTACGTTTATCCGGAGAAGAAGCTCCTGTTCCAATACACGACTTCCTCGACCAGTCTTCAGAAGAAGCTGGGTGTTGCCGGATAGGGTTACGGTTTCAGAAGGAAACAGCCCAAGTCAGGAATCTGTCCGGAATCTCAACCAACGGGGCCAAGGGTCACTTCAAGCCCGTCCAGTTCCGGTGTCCACAATATCTGGCACGAGAGACGGGAATTCGGCATGACAAGAGGCAGCATGTCGATTTGTAACTCTTCCTCTTCGAGCGCAGGATACAGCTTCGGCAACCATTTCTCATCGACAAAGATGTGACAGGTTCCGCACTCGCAGGCACCGCCGCAGACCCCTTCCATGGGTAGTCCCCAGTCACGGATGATTTCCATGATTCGCCACCCCTCGATACATTCGAGAGTATGTCGTTTCCCTTCTCTATCTGTTACGTGGATCACGCCCATCGCCAGCGTCTTCTCCTTGTTTCGCTGTAGCTGACAGCTGCCTTCTAAGCTGTGATGCCGCCAAGGGGAAGCCTGTAAAAAATACAAAGCTGTTTTTTATTGAAAGGCTGCTTCGAAGAAAGAGATGAATTCCGCTTTCTCCGACGTTGAAAAACGCCGCATCCTTATTGAAGGCGCGGCGTTCCCGAATATCAGACAGGCATGAATGCCCAATGAGAATTTCAGTCGATGACCTGAGAAAGCTTGGCAATCTGTTCCAGTTCGCCGCGTCGTGTGATGCTGATTTCACGTCCGCTCATATGAATGCCGCTTTCTTTCAGAATAGCGAAAGTTCTTGAAAGATTTTCCGGGGTCATACCGAGTAACGAAGCCAAAGTCCGCTTGCCGAAGCCGAGGCGGAACTTTCCGGAGCTGCCGTGCAGCATATCCGTTTTGAGAATCCAGGCTGCGAGACGTTCAAGCGCTGTTCTCAGTTTCTGGTTTTTCAACTCACGGACATATCTGCGGTTGCTGTCAGCCAACTCACCGGAAATAGCCTGCGCAAAACTTGCCTCGGTTTCAATCAATGTCCGGATCGTTTTGGCCGGGAATGCAATCGTCTGTGAGGAGGATAATGTTCGTGATGATTCAAGATAAGTTTCGTTGGAAATAATCGCCCCGAGAGAGTAGCTACGAACCGGGGTGATGAAAGTCAGGGTAGTCTCTCGTCCGTCGTGGTTGGAGAAGAGTTCAATCATTCCTTCGGTCAGCAGGTACATGAAGGAAGGGAGATAACCTTCTTGGCTGAGGATGACCCCTGGAGGAAGTCGCTGGGAAAGCCCGGAAGCCATCAGCGTGGCGAACGCGCTATCGGAAATCTTCTGAAAGAAGGCCGAACGGCGAAGTTGATCCGGTTCCAGTCTCGATGATCCAAACATGTCACTCTACCAAAAAAGAAAATTGCGCCAAAAAACGATAAACTCGAATGAGCAACCTCTGAAAGAGGGCCCTGATAATAACGAGGATTATTACTACTACTACATTTGGATACGAAAAAGAATGACATGCATCAATTTGAAAATGGCCTAAAGGTATATGCTTAAATGTAATTTGTCTAAATTTTGATCCTGTCAACATTAAATAGAAAAAAATTCTCCTGTTGTTGTATTGAAGTGCGTCAATCTGACACGTTTTTGCTAAATATTTATGTTGTATTTATGCTTAATAATCCAATATTATCAGTTAAACTTATTGAAATGGTTGTTGTAGTTAAGTATTTTCCGTCATGTGACATATAAATTTGTGCTTGATATGCAATACGATATTCTTAATTCGCTTTGGGTTAAATTTTACATATGATGAAATGCCGTGTTTAAACTGTAATCGGGTTTGCGGCAAGGTTCGGTCACGTCAATGCACCATTTAACGACAGGCACCAGAACGTCGCGCCGATCCGGAATTACAGAGACGGGTGCAGATCGAACAGCGTGATGCCAAGCCCCCAGGTCGACCGCCAGACCGGGTACAGCTTCCTGTCGGCGGGGAGACCTTTGCTCGCGGCTTGGATAATGATTGCGACCTGCACCCAAACCAGGCAGGTGAAAACCAGCCAGTCCAATGCTTCCGTTTCTGGCGACATGTGAGCTTCGAACGTTGGAAGAGCCGATTGCATCGTGAAAAAAACTCACAACCGTTGTGTGTAGCGCTCATTTCCATTTTCTTTAAATATAGCTTATCATTTTCTTAAAGGAGAAATAATTAGTACGATTATCCTAATCAGGTTGCAGATTGATCAGGTATTACCTGGATTGACTTATTTAAACTGAGGTTTGCCATGACCGAAGCAGCCAGACGGCTTTAAAGTATTGCCCATTTACGGGTTGAAAGCGCATTATTCAAGCTTTTATGCGTCTTGTCTCACCTGAATCTTTGTTCTCAGACAAAGGACAGTGCCGATGAAGTTCATTAACAAATAATAATAAAACATAGTTCGGCATGCGCACAGAAACAGCAAGCATAAGCTCATCTTATTGAGGGGGTTCTCATGACTGCGACTTCTTTCTCCAAGGTAGAATCAAAGCAAGATTACAAATCTGTTCCCTTCACAAAGTATGACATCGGATGGGTCGTGCTATGCATCGGTATGGCGATTGGCTCGGGAATCGTCTTCATGCCCGTACAGGTCGGTCTGAAAGGAATTTGGGTATTCATTGCCGCTGTAGCGATTTCTTATCCTGCGGTTTACCTGTTGCAGGATCTTTATCTCCAGACGCTGTCTCAAAGTGATAAGTGTGAAGATTACACGAGCGTCATCACGCAATACCTCGGTAAGAACTGGGGGATCGGTTTGGGAATTGCTTACTTTCTGATGCTTCTGCACGGAATGCTGACATATTCACTAGCCGTTACTTATGACAGCGCGTCCTATCTGCATACCTTCGGCGTGACCAGCACTGTCTTATCTGATTCCATGTGGTACGGCATTGCAGTTCTCATCGTCATGGTGGCCATCGCTGCCCAGGGGGAACGTCTGTTATTCAAGATATCCGGTCCGATGGTCCTGGTGAAACTGGGGATCATCGTTCTTCTGGGCGTGGTCATGGTTCCTTATTGGAATTTCAATAACATCACGGCGTTCCCACAATTCTCGTCATTCGTGCGCGATGTGTTGTTGACCCTGCCTTTCACGCTTTTCTCCATCCTGTATGTCCAGATTATCAGCCCGATGAATATTGCTTATCGCAATGTCGAGACTGACAGGCGCATTGCGACATACAGGGCTATTCGCGCAAATCGCGTTGCCTACATTATCCTTGTTGTTTCCGTCCTGTTCTTCGCCTTTTCGTTCACCTTCTCCATCAGCCATGAACAGGCGGTTTCCGCATTCGAGCAGAATATTTCGGCTCTCGCTATCGCGGCTCAGGTCATTCCCGGCTCTGTGGTACGTGTCATGACGGCGATGTTGAATATATTCGCCATCCTGACCGCATTTTTCGGTATTTATCTTGGCTTCCAGGAAGCAATCAAAGGAATCGTCGTCAACATCATCAGCAGATTCATACCTGAAGAGAATATCGACAGAAGGACATTGCACATTGCGGTGAATTGCTCGGTTATTCTTGCCTTGTGGATCTGGGTATCAACCAGATTTTCAATCCTTTTCTTCATGCAGCTTGGCAGTCCTCTCTTCGGTCTCGTGTCGTGCCTCATCCCCTGCTACCTCGTTTACAAGGTTCCCGCGCTGAACAAGCTCAAGGGGCCGGGCATGGCTTTCGTTATCTTCTTTGGTGTCCTGCTTTGCATCTCACCGTTGTTCAAGCTGTTTGAATAACAGACCTATCATTATGCCGTTCGTTAATTGAATTCAGTAGAGGATATTATGGCAACGCAAGATGCTTCCAAACTTCATCCCGCCACACGACTGACCCAGCTTGGACGCGATACATCGGAGAATTGTGGATTCGTGAATACTCCGATTTATCGAGGGTCTACGGTTGTCTTCAAAACCGTGAGCGATATCGAAAATAATAAGGCAAAATTCATTTATGGAACTTTGGGTACTCCGACTATCGCCAGCCTGGAGGATGCATGGACCACTCTTTGCGGTGCGGCGGGTACGGTCATTTCACCTTCCGGGTTGGGATCGCTTGCTCTCGCATTGCTCAGTACCCTGAAATCCGGAGATCATCTGCTGGTGCCGGATTGCGTTTACAGGCCGACCCGAATTCTGTGCGCCGGGCTGCTCGCCAAATATGGAGTTGAAACTTCCTATTACGACCCGATGATCGGCAGCGGTATCGAGAAGCTGATCAGACCGAATACATCGACCATCTTTCTTGAAGCGCCCGGTTCGCAGAGTTTCGAGGTGCAGGACGTTCCGGCGATTACCGCTGTGGCCAAAAGGCATGGCATCAGAACCATCATCGATAACACCTGGGCGACACCTTTGTTCTTCAAGGCTCACGACCATGGCTGCGATTTGTCGATAGAGGCTGGAACGAAATACCTTGGAGGTCATTCGGACCTGCTGATGGGGCTGGTTTCAGCCAATGCGGAAGCCTGGCCGCAATTGCGCGCCACCTATGATTATATGGCCATGTTGCCGGGTGCAGAAGATTGCTTCCTCGCTTTGAGGGGCCTGCGCACCATGCATCTGCGCCTCAAGGAGGCGGAGAAGAGGGGGCTGGAAATGGCTCACTGGCTTCAGCAGAGGCCGGAGGTCATCAAGATACTGCATCCGGCTTTCGAGGACTGTCCCGGTCACGAGTTCTGGAAACGCGACTTTACCGGATCTTCCGGCCTGTTCTCCGTTGTTCTCGATCCCAAATTTAACAAGAAGGGGCTGGAAAGCATGCTGGATAACATGTCCCTGTTTTCCATGGGCTTCTCCTGGGGTGGTTTTGAGAGCCTGGTTATTCCATTCGATTGCAGGGAATACAGGACGGTGACCGACTGGAATCCGGGCGGCCTGACCATTCGTCTGCAGATCGGTCTTGAGGATATGGATGATTTGAAAAAGGATCTCGATGAAGGCTTTGCCCGCCTGAAACGAGACAGCTGACGCTGATTACCTGTTAAGGCACCCAATTCAAGCTTAGAGAAGTAAAATGGAACTGATCACCATAAAAGAAGCTCCCGCCGCCATTGGTCCCTATTCGCATGCCGTAAGGCTCGGCGACCTATTGTATCTTTCCGGGCAGGTACCGTTTCATCCGGAAACCGGGGAGATCGTAGGTAAGACCATGGCGGAGCAGACCCGGCAGGCATTGGCTAATGCCGATACCATTCTCAAAGGCGTTGGCTTGACGCGAAACAATATTGTCAAGACAACGGTATTTCTCACAAATTACGATTTCTTTGCTGAGTTCAACGCCGCTTATGGAGATTTTATGGGCGAACATCGCCCTGCTCGAACGGCGGTGGAGGTTTCGCGTCTGCCAAAGAATGCGCTTGTGGAAATTGAAGTGCTCGCTTCCTTCAAATAGTCTTTGCACATTATTTGATCATAGCTGATATCCATCTGACCAGATCATGACGGGACTAAACCGTCTTGGTCTGGTTTTTTATTGAGTGCAGAAGATACGCTCCATGTGCCCGCGTATGCGGATAATGATATCTTACGCCTTGTTTCGAGCTATCTTTGCGGGATAATGGGCGCTCCATGCAATGATTTGTTGTTTGGATGCTGGTTCGCCAACACGTTTACGAGGGTTTGATTCATGGTTGCGCATAGGACAGTCGACTGGGCGGAAGGCGCCATGCATAGCTTATGGATCGAGGGCAAGAGCATCGCGGGCAATCTGCTGGGTGATAAAGCGCGCAGACGTATTGATCTTTATATTCCGGCAGGCAGCGACGGAGCGGGGTTGCCGCTTCTTGTCGACTTTGCGGGTTTTACCTCCACCAGTCTCGTCCATACGAGCTGGAAGAATTACGGCGAGAATCTTCCCGAACGCCTTGACCGATTGATCGGTTCCGGGGCGATGAAACCGGCTGTGGTCGCATTCCCCGATTGCTTCACCCGTCTGGGAGGTAATCAGTATATTGACAGCGTAGCGATGGGAAACTGGGAGCAGTTTCTGATTGATGACATGCTGCCGGTTATCGAACGGCAGTTCGGTTGTGGCGGAGAAGGAAGGCGCGGCGTATTCGGGAAGTCCTCCGGAGGTTACGGAGCAATCGTTCATGGAATGCGCCATGGCGGCGATGTCTGGTCCGCTGTCGCCTGCCATTCCGGCGATATGGACTTTCCCCTCATGTACCGCAATGAGTTCTGCGAGACACTGCGAACGCTGGATAAACATGGACAGTCTATAGAGGCGTTCATCCGCTATTTCGAGAAAGGGCCGAAGCCGACGCACTCCGACTGGCACGCGATGATGATCCTGGCGCAATGTGCGACCTATGATCCAGATCCCGAGCGCTTCCTCGGCATAAGGTTGCCCGTGACGACGGACACTTGCGAACTCATTCCCCAACGCTGGTCCAACTGGTTGAAGTGGGACCCTCTGACGATGATCAAGAACGAAGATCATCTGGCACGGCTGCGGCAGCTCAAATGCCTGTTTATCGATTGCGGCACCTTCGACCAGTATAATCTGATCTACGGGGCCCGGATCATGAACCGAAAGCTTTCGCAAGCGGGAATTGAGCATGTCTATGAGGAGTTCCCGGATAATCATTCGTCGCTGGATTACAGGCTGGATCAATCGTTGCCATTGCTTGCGGCTGCCCTGTCTTGAAAGAATCATATTCCTTTTTTAACGGCTACCAGTCGGTCTTCGGTTTCGAAGTCAGGCATCCATGCGTGAAAAAAGTATCGCATTTCTTTTTTGAGCTATAAATTCTCTCTTGGGGCGTTTCGTGTTGAACGAAAAAAGCTCTAGAGTAAGGCGCGTTTAAGTGGATACCGATTCAACGCATGGAAGCCTTACGGCATAATAAATTTAGAGTGTTTTATGATTCATATTAAATGCAAAACGCTCTAGGTCGAAGCAGATTGTCACGCGCCTTGCGTGGCGTGATTGGAGGACACATGAAGGCGTTGTTTATCGGTCAGGCATATATCGACGTGACGTTCCTGACAGATTCCCTGCCGACGGGTGACGAGAAATCGGTTGCACGGGAATATTCGATTTCCTTCGGGGGCAATGCCGTGACCGCGGGATTCTGCTGCGCCAAGCTCGGCCTGGCTCCTGATCTTCTGGCTGCAATTGCCGACGACTGGCTCGGTCGCATGTTCATTGATATGGCTGCGAAATACGGCATCACCGTGCATCAGCGCAAGGTCCATGAATCTTCGCTGTCCTTCATCATGCCCCAGGGCAATCGTCGTGCCATCGTGCGCTGCCGCGATGATAATTACCTGCATCCCTTTCCGCCGCTCAATCTCGGCAATTGCCTTGCGCTGCATCTCGATGGCCACCAGCCGGACGCCGCGATGCATTACGCCAGGGCTTGTCGTGAAAAAGGAATCTTGACTTCGCTGGATGGCGGTGGCCTTCGTTCCAATACCCACGAATTGCTTGAATTCATTGATGTTGCCGTCGTTGCAGAACGGTTATGCGAGCAGATGAATCTGACACCGGCCGAAATGCTGACTTATCTGAAATCACGGGGTTGCCGCATCGGTGCGGTCACGCTCGGCGAGCGTGGCACTGTCTGGTATGATGAAAAGGGCGAGGAGCAGGTTCTGCCGGCCCTTGATGTGCCAGGAAGCAAGATCGTCGACACCAACGGCGCTGGCGATATTTTCCATGGCTCCTATATCTATTCGGCGGCAACGCGCCCTGAACTTAGCTGGAAAGATCATCTTGTTTTCGCGCGCGGCGCATCCACCCATTCCATCCAGCACCTCGGCAACGAGGCCAGCCTGCCGACTATCGACGATATTCTCACGGCTCAGGTCGAGTTCAAGGAAAAGGTCGCCGTCAACGTGTGAGCTCCGGCGGCAGAAGTTTGGAGCGGGGGTGTTAGTCGTCCCCGTTCTTCGCCGATATTTCAACTACCCCAACTGCGCTCAAGAACATCGATCCAGTTTTCATGGCATAATTTGTCCATCGTTTCCTGGTCATAACCATGACGGCGCATAGCGTCTGCGAGCATCGGCAGGCCCGTTGCATCGCCGATTTCCGCCGGTACGGTTGCACCGTCGAAGTCCGACCCAAAGCCAACGCTGTCGATACCTGCGTGCTGAATGAGATGATCGATGTGGCGGATCATCTGTTCAAGGGATGTGTCAGGGTTGGTTTGCCCGTCGGGGCGAATGAACGACACGGCAAAATTCACACCGACCATGCCCCGTCTTTCGCGGATTGCATGCAATTGTCTGTTGGTGAGGTTGCGGGCATGGGGGCAGATATCATGGGCATTTGAATGGGAGGCGATAAGGGGGGCATCGCTGATTGCCGCGACATCCCAGAAGCCCTGTTCGTTGAGATGCGAAAGATCGACTGCTATCCGGCGGCGGTTGCAGGCGCGAATGAGATCCTTGCCTTTATCCGTCAACCCCGGACCGATATCCGGCGAGCCGGGGAAGCGGAACGGTACGCCATGCCCGAATATTGTCGGCCTGCTCCAGACCGGGCCGAGGCTGCGCAATCCGGCGGCATGAAGGACGTCAAGCATATGAAAATCCGGATCAATCGCTTCTGCCCCCTCTATATGCATCACCGCCGCGAGAACACCTTCGGCAATCGACGAGCGGATTTCGGCTGCGCTCCGGCAAATCCTGACCTCGCCCTTCGATGCCCGCTCGATGCGAAGCAGTAGCGATGCCATTTTGACTGTGATGGTCTGTGCCATATCAAGCGGTAATTGCGGCGGCAACGGCACATCATATTCCGCTCTTCCAGTCGGGTCGTCGCCGAAAGCTACAGGTCCTGACGATATATAGATTGCGAACAATCCGCCCGTCAGGCCACCGGCCTTCATGCGTGGCCAGTCGAGTTGGCCCTGATTGTCGCCGACAAGAAAATCCTCCTCCGGATTGACGTGATCGAGAAGGCGAAAAAGCACATCGTTATGGCCGTCAAAGAACCGTTGTGGGGGAGAGGCGAATTCAGGCATCGTTATATCCTTGCGGCCGGTCATATCGTGCAGATGAAACGTGTTCTGGTGGAACGGAAAATGTCGTTCTCGGTTATTGAAAAGCTTTCTTTCGAAAAAACGTTGTCAGCCAGTTGCTCGGGCATTCGGGACATGTGATCCGCGGCGCGCAAAGCCATGACTGGCGGAGAGCAGGGTGCGGGTATAGTCGCTGCTGGCAGAGCCTTCGCGTAATCTGTCCGTTGTCAGTTCTTCGATAGCGTCACCATTGCGCATGACCAGAAGCCGGTTGCACAGATAGCTGACCACGGCGAGATCGTGGCTGACCAGAATATAGGTCAGTCCTCGCTTGCGGCGCAGATCATCGAGAAGGTTTAAAATTTCCGCCTGAACGGACGCGTCCAGAGCCGAAGTGGGTTCGTCAAGCAGCAGGAGTTTGGGTTCCAGTATCAATGCCCTGGCAATGGCGACACGCTGGCGCTGTCCCCCGGACAATTGATGCGGGAACCTGAACCGAAACGTCGGGCCAAGCCCGACTTCCGCCAGGGCCTGAACGATTCTGTCGTTTCGGCTGTCCAACCCGTGAATTGCCATGGGCTCGGACAGAACCCGATCCACGGTGTGCCGGGGGTGCAGTGATCCGTAGGGGTCCTGAAAGACCATCTGTACACTGCGATGGAAATTTTGATCGCGCGGTGAGGTGACAGGCGCGCCATTCAAACGCATGGTGCCGCCGGAAACCGGAGCGAGCCCGCAGATGGCACGCAAGATTGTTGATTTGCCGGAGCCGGATTCCCCGACGAGCCCGTAAGCCTCGCCTTGTTCAACCTGAAACGACACCTTTTTGACTGCATGGTTGATCAGGCGTCCCGATCCATAGGTGACAGCAAGATTATCGACTTCAAGCATCTTCAGGATTCCATCGCTCATGCCAGCCATTCCGGGTCACGGGTGAGGACCGGCAAGGGGCGGGAAGCGTTATCCAGGGTCGGCAGGCACTTCAGCAACCCCTGCGTATAGGGGTGCTGGGCATTTCCGAGCTGACTGGCGGATAATTCCTCCATGACACGCCCGCCATACATCACGAGCACGCGGTCGCAGAAGGAGGAAACCAGCTTGAGATCATGGGAAATAAAGATCAGGCCCATGCCGCGCTCTGCGACGAGTTCATCGAGAATATGCAGAACCTCCATCTGAACGGTGACATCAAGCGCAGAGGTGATTTCATCGGCAATGAACAGATCAGGGTCGGTAACCAGCATCATGGCGATCATCGCGCGCTGGCCCATCCCCCCGGAAACCTCATGCGGATAAAGCGAGAACACCCGACCGGGATCGCGAATCTGGACTGCTTCCAGCATTTCAATCGCCTTGTCCCTCGCCTCGCTTCGGCTGGCCTTCACATGGGAGCGAAAGGTTTCCATGATCTGGTCGCCGATAGTCATGATCGGGTTAAGGGAGTATTTCGGGTCCTGCATCACCATTGTGAGACGGCGCCCGCGCAATTTGCGCCAGGTTTCCTTATTGGCGTTCAACAGGTCGATGCCATCAAACGTCATTTTCTTTGCGGTGACATGGCCAGGTGGAGGCGTCAGTCCAAGAATTGCTCGTCCGGTCTGGGATTTCCCCGAACCGGATTCCCCGACAATGCCGAGGCGTTCGCGACCGAGTGTGAAACTCAGGCCCCGGACCGCGTGAACAGTGCCGCTGCGCAGGTGAAAATCGACATGCAGGCCGTCGAGTTCTAGAAGCGGGGCCGTCATCGCGCTGCCTTTGGATCGAGAACGTCACGCAAACCGTCGCCGAGCAGGTTGAAGCCAAGGCTGACGACGAAAATGGCAAGACCCGGCATGGCTGCGACCCACCAATGTTCGAGCAGATAATTGCGCCCGGCGGCGATCATCAATCCCCATTCCGGAGCAGGAGGCTGGGCGCCGAGGCCCAAAAAGCCTAGTCCGGCGGCGGTAAGGATGATGCCCGCCATATCGAGGGTAACACGGACGATAACGGAGGAGATGCAGAGAGGTACGACATGCCGGAAGATGATCCGCGTATCGGACGCCCCTTGAAGCCGGATTGCGGAAATATAGTCATTCTTCCGGATAGTCAGGGTTTCGGCACGGGCGAGGCGGGCATAGGGTGGCCATGATGTCAATGCGATGGCGATAACCGCATTCTCGATGCCGGGGCCGAGGGCTGCGACCAGCGCCAGAGCCAGCACCAGGCGGGGAAAGGCCAGGCAGATATCGGTCAGGCGCATCAGGACCGAGTCGAGCCAGCCTCCGAAATAGCCGGATACCGTGCCAATCAACAGGCCGATCGGCGTTGTGATGATGGTGACCAGAAGCACGATCCATAAAGTGATGCGGGAGCCATGCACGATACGCGAGAAAATGTCCCGTGCCTGCTCATCGGTACCAAACCAGTGCTGGGCGCTGGGGGCGAGAAGCCTTGCCGTTCGCAGGTCCCCCCCTGCAACCGGTGATGTCGGGGCGATGAAGTCTGCAAAGATCGCGGTTGTTACCAGCATGATGATTATGGCAAGTCCGACCATTGCCAGTGGATTGCGTGCAAAGGCCCGCCAGTTGAGATAGAGCCTGCCGAGCCTGGCCTGAAAAGGGGATTTCGGCTCAGGGGAGAGAAGCCACTCACGCATGTTTTGCCGTGTCGCGACCGGCGAAAGTGGGGCGGTTTTGTTTTCCGATTCCATGCTGATGCTCATAACCGCGTCCTCGGATCAAGAACACGGTATAGAACGTCGGAAAGCTGGTTCAGGACGACGAAGGCAAAGCCAACTACCAGTGTTGCCCCCAAAAGACCGTTCATGTCGCTGTTCAGCAGGGAATTGGTCAGATACTGGCCGAGGCCGGGCCAGGAGAATACGGTTTCGGTCAAAACCGACCCCTCCAGAAGGTACGCGAACGACAATACAATCACTGTCAGCATCGGGACAGCGGCATTGCGGAAAGCATGCCGCCAGATGATACGTGTTTCAGACAAACCCTTGACCCGTGCGGCGATGACATATTCTTGCTCCAGTTCGTTGAGCATGAAGGAGCGGGTCATGCGGCTGATATAGGCGAGGGAATAGTAACCAAGCAGCGAAGCAGGCAGGATGATATGGGAAACGGCATCCCAGAAAGCATCCATTTGCCCTTGCAGCAGGGTGTCGATCAACGTCAGGCCTGTTATCGATGTGAATGAATAGAGATAAACGATATCGATGCGCCCGTCGGAACCAACCCAGCCAAGTTTGTAGTAGAATACGAAGAACGCCATCATGCCGAGCCAGAAGATCGGAACAGAATAACCTATGAGCCCTATGAAACGCACGATCTGATCGGCCATGCTGTTACGCTTTACCGCCGCCAGGACACCGGCCGGAACACCCAGGACGGTTCCGATGAAGGTTCCGAGGATGGCAAGTTCGAGAGTGGCGGGGAAAACCGAAGCAATATCGGTCAATACGGGATTGCTCGTGCGTGTGGAAACGCCGAAATCTCCGACAACGACCTGCTTCACATAAATCCAGAATTGTTCGAACAGCGGCAGATCAAGGCCAAGCTCTTCCCGGACCCGGCGATAAACCTCGGGAGGGGCGTGATCCCCGACGATGGCGAGGACAGGATCTATCGGCATCTTGCGGCCGATGATGAATGTGATCAGCAGCAATCCGAGCAATGTTGCCGCCATCATGAAGACGATATTGAATGTCTTTCCCAATAGATCGCGGTATCGCCCGGAAGAAGTCATTGAAAGCTATTGTCCTGAGATGTATCGGCTATGCGCCTGTGACATGCTCTTCCTATAAGAAAGGATGGCGCTTCGGTACAGACCTTTTCGACCTTGCCATAAAATAAGGTGAAACCCGCGAGGCAACGATGATCGTGTATCGTCCGGGGTATGAGACTGCCTCCCGGACGATGGATGTCTCTCCTGGTCATTTAGAGTGTTTTGCGTTCAATATGAATCGTTGCAACACTCTAACTTATTGTTATGACGCATTTTCTTATCGTTTAATCGATACCGATTAAACGGAAAAGGCTCTAAACTGAAAGGATCAGTTTTTCTTAACCTGAGTCACGAGGTTCATGTCGAAGGAAGGGCCGATGATTTCACCAGAGACGTTGTTCCTTTTGGCCCAGACTTCGGTTTTCTGGAACATGAATACGAAGGGGCCGGATTCGTTGACAGCCTTTTGCAGGGTTTCATAAAGAACGGCGCGTTTCTTCGGATCTCTTTCCAGAACCGCTTCGCGGGTCATGGCGGTGAGCGGGCCCGGATCCCAGGCATTTCTCCAGGTCAGCGGCTTTGCGGCGGCTTCGTCGGAGTTATCGTCATTGGCGGCGAAGGTGTCGGCGTTGGTATTCGGGTCCTGATAATCCGCGCCCCAGGTGTAGATGACGATGTCGTGCTTACGCGCCCGGTATTTGGTCAGTATCTGCTTGCCGTCACCGGGAATGATATCGAGCTTGATGCCTGCCTGAGCAAGGCTTTGCTGAATAGCCTGAACCTGTCCCATGTATTCCGGCGTCGAGCGGGCTTCGATTGTCACCGTGAAACCGTCCGGGTATCCGGCCTTGGCCAGGAGTGCCTTCGCCTTGACGAGATCGAATTTGTATGGGGTGTCCTTCAGAGCGCCAAGGAAGCCCTGAGGCAGGAAATATTGCTGCAGATCGACCTGATGCTTGAGAACGGTGTCGGCAATGGCCTGGTAATCAACCAGATACTTCATCGCTTCACGGACTTCCGGCTTGGCAAGGATCGGGTTTTTCTGGTTAAGGCCGAGATACCATATCGTACCTTTCCGACCCTGGCTCATGGCGATGTTTTTGCTCTTCTCAAGGGAATCTATATCTTCGGCGCTAAGGTTGCGCGCGATGTCGATATCGCCCTTTTCCAGGAGAAGACGCTGGGTCGTCGTTTCCTTGACCATCCGGTAAATGACGCGGGAGAGCGGGGTTTTCTTTTCAGAGTTATCGTTACGTTCAAGCACGACAACTTCATTGGGCTTCCATTCCTTCAGCTTGAAGGGGCCTGAGCCCGCATAATTGGTCTTGAGCCAGTTGTAACCGAAGTCACCGTCCTTTTCGTGTTGTGCGAGCAGTTTCTTGTCGACGACCATGGCGACATTGGCTGTCAGGCAGTAAAGCACGAAGGTTGGAGCATAAGGCTTGTCGACTTCGAATGTCAGTTCGTAGGGGCCGGTCTGCTTGATCTTGTCCTTGACATTGGCTTTGTTCATTCCGAACTGGCCGATGATAAAAGCCGGAGACTTGTCCAGGATGACCGCCCGCTGGAGTGAGTACACTACGTCTTCGGCAGTGATGGGGTTACCCGATGCGAATTTCTTGCCTTGCCTGATCTTGAAGGTGAATGTCTTGCCATCCTCCGACACCGTCCATGACTCAGCTACCTTGCCGTAGATATTTGCTACGTTTTCAGGATCGTAACTGATCAAAGGCTCATAGGTGTTCCCCATCAGCTCTGCGCTTGAGAATTCGAATACTTCTGCCGGATCAACCGAGAGAATGTCATCGAACTGCCATGCAACCACCAGAGTATCGGCTGGCGTTGCCGCGTGCACGATTGGGCTGGCCCCCATTAACGACGCGACAATTGCCGCCCCAAAAAACCTGCGCATCCAATATCTCCAACCCCCGTGCGAAATACCGTCCGTTTTTTTGCAGAAAACTCTGCTCGGTGCGGCTGAACGGAAGTCAGAAGGCTAAGGTGAATTGACCTTCACGCAATGTGAACTTTCGGGGAAGGAAAATGGGAAACCAGGAACACGTTTGTGTTTAAGTACTTGATATTGATCTATAAAATGGGAAGAATGGCGAATTGCCGTTCGTCGCGGCATGCGGACGCACGACTTATGTCGAACAGAATAAAGAGGTTTTCGTATTCACCGATGCGCTCGGAGACTATGCGATACGTTAGAGCGTTTTGCGTTCAATATGAATCGCTGCAACGCTCTAACCTATTATTAAGACGCATTTTCTTATCGTTTAATCGATACCGATTAAACGGAAAAGGCTCTAATCCGGCAGGGCGAGGTTTCCGTTTTCATCGAACGGAATGAACGGATTGAAAGCGATCTCCCAGATGTGACCGTCCGGATCAGCCATATAGCTGGAATAGCCACCCCAGAAAACATCCTGGGGAGGTTTGAAGGCGGTTGCACCCGCTGCCTTGGCATTGGCGAACAGTTTGTCCACCTCGGCCTTTGAAGCTGCGTTGTAAGCAAATGTCACGGCAGAAAAGCCCGTTGGCTGGTCCGCCACCTGGGCATCGTGCGCCAGGGCTTCTCTGCCGAACAATGCGAGCGAGATATTGCTGCCTTTGAGAAAAACGATACTGTCCTGACTGGCCGACGACGCTTTCCATCCCAAGGCTTCGTAGAAAGCGCGTGACCGCGCGAGATCGGAAACGCCGAGCGTGACGATGTTGATGCGGGCCATTGTCATATCGTTTCTCTCATTACTGGATATTAGAGTAAGGCGCGCTTAAGGGATTACCGGTTAAACGCAAGAAAGCCCTACGGCATAAGAAATTTAGAGTGTTTTGCATTTAATATGAATCACAAAACACTCTAGGAGGTCAGTTCTTTGTAACTTGTCCGAGAAGGTTCATCTCGGCGGCGGGGCCGATGACGAACCCCGAGACGTTCTTCCGGGCTGCCCATACTTCGGTCTGTTGAAACAGCAGTATGAACGGGCCATTCCGGGTGACACCCTTTTGAATGTCTTCATACATTGCCGCGCGCTTTCCTGAATCTTTTTCCAGAACTGCGGAACGCGTCTGTGCGGTCAATGGTCCCGGGTCCCAGGAATTGCGCCAGGTCAGTGGTTTCGCCTTGGCATCGTCGGAATTGTCGTCATTGGCTGCAAAGGTGTCGGCATTGGTATTTGGATCGGGGTAATCGACTCCCCAGTCGGCGAGATAGATGTCGTGTCTGCGCGCCCGGTACTTGGTCAATGTCTGCTTGCTGTCGCCCGGGATGATTTCAAGCTTGACGCCAGCCTGGGCCATGGTCTGCTGGATAGCCTGGGCGGTGCCCATCGTCCGGGGGACTGAGCGAGCGTCGATGGTGACGGTAAACCCGTCAGGATAGCCTGCCTTTGCCAGCAACTCCTTTGCCTTGGTCACATCGAGCTTGTAGGGAGTATCCTTCAAAGCGCCAAGAAATCCCTGGGGCAGGAAATATTGCTGGACTTCTGCCTGGTGCCTGAGAAGCGTATCGGCTATGGCCTGATAGTCGACCAGATATTTCATCGCCTCCCGCACTTCCGGCTTGGCGAGAATCGGGTTCTTCTGATTCAGCCCCATGTACCAGATTGTGCCTTTGCGACCTGAAGAAACTGCCACGTTCTGGTTTTTGGCAACGGCATCGATATCTTCGGCGCCGAGATTACGCGCAACGTCGATGTCGCCCTTCTCGAGCAACAGGCGCTGAGTGGAGGTTTCCTTGATCATGCGGTAGATGACGCGTGCCAGCGGCGTTCTGTGTTCGTAATTGGGGTTGCGCTCCAACACGACGACTTCATTGGGTCGCCAGTCCTTGATCGCGAACGGGCCGGAACCGGCATAACGGGTCTTGAGCCAGTTATAGCCGAGATCGCCGTCTTTCTCGTGTTGCATAACCAGTTTCTTGTCGATCACGGCGGCAGGCGTGGATGTCAGGCAATAAAGTACGAAGGTTGGGGCATAGGGTTTGTCGACCTCAATGGTAAGCTCATAAGGGCCGGTCTGTTTGATCTTGTCCTTGACGTTATCCTTGGTCAGTCCGAACTGGCCGATGATGAAGGCCGGGGATTTGTCCAGGATGACTGCCCGTTGCAAGGAGAATACGACATCCTCTGCAGTGATCGGGTTACCGGAGGCGAATTTTCTGTCCGGTCTGATCTTGAAGGTAAAGGTCTTGCCATCCGCTGACCCTGTCCACGATTCGGCAACCACACCTGAGACTTTGGAAGGGTCGGCCGGATCATAACCGATCAGACGCTCATAGGTGTTGCCGATGAACTCCGAGGGTGCAATCTCGAACACTTCCGCGGGGTCGAGTGAAATCGTGTCGTCGAAGGCCAACGCCAGCACCAGCGTATCCGCTGGCGTTGCTGCCATTGCAGCGCTCGTGGCGCCGGTCATTGCCGCTAAGACTGCAGCCTGAATGAACTTACGCATCCCACTGTCTCCTGCATTGCGAAAAGCTGTTGCTTGATCGGGCATATCATCGCGTTCTTATCTCCGCGAATGGCCAAGGTCCATATCTAGTTGCACACGCGGCATGCGGCCATGTGCTTCGCGGGTCGTGTTATTCATTGGCGGCGACGCAAAGCTGTGGCAAGAGAACGAAAGCGAAGTGCCAGAATTTTGTGCTTCGCGGAAAAGGAACCACCGATTTAAGGATATCCGCCTGTGTCCGATGATACCCAGAAAGCCGTTGCCAATGCCATGTGGGGTGGTCGTTTTTCGCAATCGCCCGCCGCTCTGATGGAGGCCATAAACGCCTCGATCGATTTCGATAAACGCCTTGCAATGCAGGATATCGAGGGGTCGCTGGCCCACAGTGCAATGCTGTGCGAAACAGGTATCATTTCAACGGCGGACAGGGATGTCATCCATGCCGGGCTGAAACAGGTGCGTGGCGAGATCGAGAACGGCACGTTCGAGTTCAAAAAATCCCTCGAAGATATTCATATGAATATCGAGGGACGGTTGCGGGAGATTGTCGGTGAAGCCGCCGGACGACTCCATACGGCCCGCAGCCGGAACGATCAGGTTGCGCTCGATGTCCGGTTATGGATTCGGGATGCTCATGACCGCACCATCGCCCAGGTGGAAAATCTGATGCGGGCTCTCCTCGACAAGGCAGAGAAGCATTCCGCTACGGTCATGCCGGGCTTTACGCATCTTCAAAGTGCGCAGCCGGTTACCTTCGGCCATCATCTGATGGCCTATGTCGAGATGTTCGGTCGGGATTTGTCGCGACTGCGCGATTCCCGGGTCCGGCTGAATGAATGCCCTCTCGGCGCCTGCGCGCTCGCCGGAACGTCGTTTCCGATCAATCGCCACATGACGGCAAAAGCTCTCGGCTTCGATGGCCCAACGCGAAACTCCCTCGATTCGGTTGCAGACCGTGATGCGTTGCTCGAATTCATGAGCCTTGGTGCGATCTGCTCCATGCATCTGTCGAGATTGGCGGAGGAAATCACCATCTGGATGACGCCGCAATTCAGTTTCATCCGGTTGCCCGACCGTTGGACAACCGGCTCCAGCATCATGCCGCAGAAGCGAAATCCTGATGCCGCTGAACTGGTGAGGGGCAAGACCGGACGGATGATAGGCTCGCTGGTCAGCCTGTTCACTGTCATGAAGGGGCTGCCGCTGACCTATTCCAAGGATATGCAGGAAGACAAGGAGCGCGTGTTCGACGCCGCCGATACTCTTGAAATCGTACTTGCTGCGATGTCTGGCATGATTCTGGATCTCGAACCTGTTCCGGAGAAGATGGCGGCAGCGGCTGGCGCCGGTTTCGCCACGGCCACAGACCTCGCCGACTGGCTGGTCCGCGAGCTCAATATTCCGTTTCGTGATGCCCATCATATCACCGGCCATCTCGTGGCGGCGGCGGAGAAAGCTGGCTGTGATCTTTCCGAGTTGCCCATTGAAACCATGAAGGAAGCAGAAAGCCGCATAACCGATAAGGTATATGACGTTCTTGGTGTCGATGCTTCTGTCGGGTCTCGTATCAGCTTCGGGGGAACGTCGCCGAAGCGTGTTGTGGAGCAGGTGGCCTTCTGGCGCGGTAGATTGTAAATTCCTAAAGATCAATTTACAGGCGATCCCCTGTTACGTAGGGTCGCTGCTGGCGCGTATTTATAACCTGATATCGGAACGCTTATGGCGCAGGATACCCTGCAGGAAAAAGACGGTTTCTCCAGCGGTGAATGGGTATCATCGCTGGGGCGAGGAGATCGTCTGCGCACGCTTTACATCGTTGCCACCTGTCTTCTCGCTGCAATTGTTCCTCTGATCTTGTTTGCGGGGTTGTGGGTCCAGTCCGAACTGCACAAGAACAAGCGCGAGACCGAGCAGTTTCTGCGAATACGTGCGACGCAACTGGCAAACGAGATCGATGCCCAGATGTCGCAGCAATTCGCGATGCTGGGTGCGATAGCCGCGCTACCGAGCATCGACAAGCCGGACCTTGCCGCTTTCCATGAGGATGCCGACCGTATTCAGGCCGTTATGCCTCAATGGGCATTCCTGGCTCTGAGCAATCCCGAGACGGGTGAGCAACTGGTCAACACGCAGGTTCCGTTCGGCACGGCTTTGCCTAAGAGTGATGAAGGTATGGTGCGCCAGGTGGCTGAAACCCGCATGCCAGCCGCTCACAGCCGCTATGTCGACGCGCCGGATATCAATGATGATGGCAGCGTGCAAATTTATGTGCCAGTCATCAGGAATGATAACGTTCGTTTTGTTCTGTCCGCCGCACTGAAATTCGAAGCAATTCAGAAACTGGTCGAGCCTGCGAGCAATACTGACCTGCTGGTGGGAGTTGTCGATGAAAATGGCAAGATTCTCGCTCGTTCAAGCGATATCCTGCGTTATCGCGGTGCGCCGGCGGCAACGGATGTCAGAGCGGCAACGCTCGGCAAGGAATTGGGAACTTTCACCGGCAGAACGCTTGAAGGCAGCGTGCATCTCAATGCGTTCCGTCGCTCGCCTCAATCCGGCTGGGTCGCAATCGCCGGAGCAGATCAGCAAAGTCTCGATGGCTTGGCTGCGCGCTCGACGATGACGCTGGCCCTTACCGGAGCACTCAGTATTTCGCTTGCTGCGGTGCTGGCTGTGGTGCTGATTTACAATATGGTGCAGAGGCGTGTGACATCGGAGCGGATTGCTGCATCACAGGCCCTTGGGGATTTGCAGGCGAGGCTGCTGGCCAAAACCCAGGAAGCCCTTGAGGACCAGAGCAAGGCTGCCTCGGAGCGCGAGGTTCTGCTTCGGGAGCTTTACCACCGTGTGAAGAACAACCTTCAGATCATACAAAGTCTGCTCCGGTTGGGCGCACGTAATCTCAGTACCGATCAAAGAGAACCGTTCGAAACAGCGGTGCGCCGGATCGGTGCTATGGCACGGGTCCATACGCTGCTTTACAACTCCCCGGATCTCGCATCGATAGATCTTAAGGATTATCTTGAGGATATCGTGAATGAAACATCGGAAGGGTTTGGCGCCGATGCCCGTGGCATCCGGACCAACCTTGATGCTCAACTGATGCGTGTCCCGCTGGATACGGCTATTCCGCTGGCTTTCATCGTCGTCGAAATCCTTGCGAATGCTTACAAGCATGCTTTCCCCGATGGAAGAAGCGGATCTATCGAGATTAGCTCCAGATCGGATGGAGAGCAGGGCATTATAACGATAGTGGATGATGGGATCGGCTTGCCGAAGGAAGTCCGGAAGAATAATCCGCTCGGGCTCAACCTGGTTTCCAAATTAGTGGAACAGATCGGCGGTACCATGGAGGTTCCGGAGCCAGGCCACTCCAATTATCGGGTTACTTTTCCTCTCACGGAGAAGAAGCCTCTGCCGGAGCATGTTGGCTGACATCTGGTTCTCGCGATTCTGGCCTCATCCATTTCAGGGTTTTTCTGGGGCTTGATGTAAGCTAAATTCATTCCCATATGTGTTTCACGGGTAGGTGCCAGACTACCCGTATCGGGTGCCGCAATATGTGGGCCCAATATCCGAAGTGCCTTGGCAAAATGGGCTTCGAAATGTCGCGTCAGTCGCCTTTTGGGCATCCTTTTCTTCTGGGGTTCGATGCGATCGAGCAAGCGCTTGATCGTGTTGCGAAAGCCGGAGGTGATGGGTATCCCCCTTACAATATCGAACGTCTTCCAAGAGATGGCGACGAACCGGAGCGGTTACGCATAACGGTTGCGGTCGCAGGTTTCACCCGAGATCAATTGGATGTGACCCTCGAAGAAAGCCAGCTCACTATTCGCGGACGGCAGACGGACGATAAATCCCGGCAGTTCATTCATCGCGGTATCGCCGCACGTCAGTTTCAGCGGACATTCCTGCTGGTTGATGGAATGGAGGTGCTTGGCGCGGATCTGACCAACGGCTTGTTGTCTATCGATCTCGTGCGACCGGAGCCTGAAAGGGTTGTTCGGAACATTGATATCGTGTCGCGCGATTAATGGCGCAGCTTCGGGGACAAGGTATTGGCGAGGAAACGACAATGGGCAATATCAATAATTTCAAGGAAATGAACTCTTCAGAACTTGCAGTTCTGGGGGAAGGAAATATCGCTTACGTGAAGCCGATGCGCTCGGAAGAGATCGCTCGTGTCTTTCCGCAGGTCCAGAATCTCGAGCCCGGCTTGCAGCTTTTCGCGTTGCTTTCGGCCAGTGGCCAGCCGATACTGCTGACGGATACCGCTGCCGCCGCAGTTGCGAATGCATGGGAAAACGAGCTCCAGACAGTCAGCCTGCATTGAACCCTTTTCAGTTGTTCGGAATGAATGCAGGGCAATCTAAAAACTCGCATGTGCAATCATTCCGGCAACCGCGTTTTGAAGACGCTCAAGGTCTTCCGGACGCGACAGCCGGTGATCGCCGTCCCTGATCAGGGTTGTCACGACATCGTCGTGGCCGAGATGTTCCGCGAACTCGGCGCTATGCCGCCACGGGACATCAGGATCAAGCATTCCCTGGAGGATATGGACGGGGCATCCGAGTTCGATCGGGCTGCCGAGCAGGAGATGGCGTCGCCCATCTTCAACAAGGTTGCGGGTGATGCGATAGGGAGCTTCCGAGTATTGCGACGGCACCGTTATTTCACCGTCCTCCATAAGCTGTCGTTGAACCTTGGCGGGAAGCCTTTCCCATATCAGGCGTTCCGTGAAGTCGATTGCCGGCGCTATCAGAACGAGGCCGGCCGGCTGAAGCGCAGGATTGCGCTCTCGTAATTTCAGTGCAGCAAGAACCGCAATCCAGCCGCCCATGGAGGAGCCGACCAGAACAGGCCGAGTTTCAGTGAAGCGTTCGATGACGCTCAAGGCGTCCTCCAGCCATAACGATACCGACCCTTGTGAAAAGTCTCCCTCCGACTGGCCGTGCCCCGTATAATCGAAACGGATCAAGCACCTCCCATGCTCATGAGCCCATTGCGCCATGGCCTGGCCCTTGAGGGATTCCATCTCTGAGAGAAAGCCGCAGAGCCAGAAAACGGTTGGTCCATTCCCCTCATGGACATTGACGGCTATCCGTCGAAGTGAGGGGCCGACCTCGATAAATTGTATCATGGTTAACCGGTCCTAAACCTCAATTGTAGCATTTTACTGCAAGACAAGTTGCTGCAGCACAAGTTTATCGATTGCAATGCAAAGGGAAAAGTGTCGTTTTTTTTGAATTGGCGGGAAGAAAGTAGCTCGGGAAGATAACGCATGGTACGGAACGACAGCATCGGCCTTTGTGATTATCATGCGATAGCGAAGATTTATGACGGATGTGTTCTATATGGAAACCATCAGTTACAAGATGCCCGGTTTTTTATGAGAAAGGTATAAACCTCTGTGATTTCACCCGCACGATCAATGAGTGCCCCAATTCTGTCAAGAGGCCCGGCCCATCCTCTGGCCGGAAAGGCCATCTTGCAGATTATCCCGGAACTGGAAGCGGGAGGGGCGGAGCGTACCGCGGTGGATGTGGCTGCTGCTCTTTCTCATGTGGGCGCACGTGCCCTGGTCGCGACCGAAGGCGGAAGGCTTGTTGGTGAATTGCAGGCCAAGGGCGGGATCTGGACTCCTTTCCCGGCAGCCACCAAGAACCCGTTTTCCATGTTGTTCAATGTCCGCAAACTAGCGCGGATTTGCCATCAGGAAAAGGTGGACCTGATTCATGCCCGCTCCCGGGCTCCGGCCTGGGTTGCGCTCGGAGCCGCGCGAAGCCTCAACCTGCCATTCGTGACGACTTATCATGGCAGCTATGCCGGCCGTTCCTCAGTAAAGATTCTCTATAACTCGGTCATGACCCGCGGCGACAAGGTCATAGCCAACTCACACTACACCGCCGGGTTGATCAGAACTCTGCATTCCCCTGCCGAGGGAAAATTGTGCGTCATTCATCGCGGTACCGATTTCAGGGTTTTTTCTGCGAAAGCGGTGGGAATTGAACGCGTCGAGAACCTGCGAAAGATCTGGGGAGTGGCGCCGCATGAGCGGATCATTCTGCTGGCGGCAAGGTTGACCAACTGGAAAGGTCACAAGGTGCTGATCGAGGCTGCAGCCAAATTGCGCGCTGCGGGGTTCAGCGACATTACTTTTGTTCTGGCCGGAGATCCGCAGGGCCGCGATAGCTACGTGAAGGAAATTGACGCGCTTGTGACGGAGCAGGGGCTGAACGGCATCATTCGCAGGGTCGGGCACTGCACCGACATGCCGGCGGCTTTTCTCGCAGCTTCAGTGGTTGCTGTGCCGTCAACCGAGCCGGAAGCCTTTGGGCGGTCCGCTGTCGAGGCGCAGGCGATGGGCACGCCTGTGGTTGTTTCCGACCTTGGCGCCGTACCCGAAACAGTTCTGGCCCCGCCGGTTGTCGAGCCATCTGAGCGCACGGGCTGGCGCGTGCCAGCCGGAGATGTCAATGCGCTGGCAATGGCGATAGGTGAGGCGTTGTCGCTCGGTGCAAGCGCCCGGGCCGCTCTTGGAGCAAGGGCAAGGGGACATGTGGAGGCCCATTTCTCGCTTGAGAGGATGGTTGCCGACACTCTTGCCGTCTATGCAAGCCTGCTTGAGCGAAAGAGCTAAAGTGATTTCGTTGAAATTTGTGAAAAATGTCGTAGCATTACGGTGTTGGGCAGCGTATTAACGCTAGGTATTGACATTTAAGAGGAGATTGCAGCCATTCGCAGACCAATGAGAACTTTGGCGGTTCCGCAGAAAGAGGGACCGCGCGCGAACCGAGACATCAGAGGCGTTCGCGACGTGCAGTTGATTGACGACAGCGGCCAGAACCGTGGTGTCATTCCCTTCCTGGATGCGTTGAAAATCGCAGAAGATGCGGGACTCGATCTGGTCGAGATATCACCCAACGCAGAACCTCCCGTTTGCAAAATACTCGATTACGGCAAATTTCGCTTCCTCGAACAGAAGAAGGCCGCCGAGGCACGCAAGAAGCAGAAGACTGTCGAGGTCAAGGAGATCAAACTTCGACCGGGCATCGATGACCACGACTATGACGTCAAGATGAAAGCCATGAAGGGCTTCTTCGAAGACGGAAACAAGGTCAAGGTTACCCTGCGCTTCCGCGGACGTGAAATGGCGCACCAGAATATCGGTTTGCGGGTGCTTGAGCGCGTGAAGGTGGAAACCGCCGACGTCGCCAAGGTCGAGATGGAGCCTAATTTCGAAGGTCGCCAGGTCGTTATGGTACTGGCTCCGCGTTAACAATGGAGCCTTGATCAATCGATTGAGACATTGCATCGGGGGGCGCTCAGCTTCTCATTGAGCCGAAGCATTTCTTCCCCGCCGCCTTACGCGGAAGCGGAGGTGTGCGGTTGATGCCTAGGCCAGCATTGTGCGGTTTTCTGCAAAAAATGCGATGTGGCGTAAGGATATTTATAGCGTCGTGCAAAAATTGTTCGACGCTATAACGCCCGTAACCGTGACCTTCCCCGAGCCCATTAACATCGCAGCTGGCTTCCTGCTGCTCAGTGCTGCCGTTTTCACGATAATTCAGGTGCTTGACGTAGGGCACAAGCATGGGGGCAGAATATCCCTCCGCTTCAAGCCGTTTTCAGGAATTGGCGCATCGAAGCATCATATCGTTGCGATTTTTATGAATCGCATGACATCATGAATTTCCTTAACACTACATCGTTCTTCGCAGAAAACCGGTTCCCGCTTTTCTGCACGGTACTCCATTTTTCAGAAGAATTACGAATATTGCTGCGTAGGGATTGGGTTGAGCCGAAGCTGCAACATATAAGTCAACTCCAAGGTCGAATTCGTTGACGCTTTCCGCTGGCAGTGGGGGGATGGCTGGAGATAGACCATGAAAATACGAAATCTGGCGATTGGCTTGTTGCTTCTCATCCTTCCGTCGGGCGCCATGGCGCGTCCGGTTCGGTTCGCCGTCATTCCTGCCAGGACCCACATTTCCTTCGATATCGGCGCTATCGGTTTTCCCAATACACACGGTGAGTTTCGATCATTCAAAGGGACTGTCGTCGTTGATCTCGACAGGCCAGACAGAAGCAATGTCGTATTTTCCGTCGATTCCTCTTCTGTGGACACGCATTCCAGCGATCTCGACGATTATATCGAGGGTGCATCTTTTTTGAACGCCAGGCAATTTCCAACCATCAGTTTTGTATCGACTTCGGTGGAGAAGATCGACGAGCGTACCGTGCAGGTTACTGGCAATCTTACTCTTCTCGGCGTGACACAGCCCGCCCGATTTAATGTCCAGGTGGACAGATTGGGCGACGGTACCAACATGTTCGGTTTCTCTGCCCGCGGCGATATCCGCCGAACCGATTTCGGGATGATGTCGGGCCGCCCTCTGGTTTCCGACATAGTCACTATCAAGGTCGCCACTGAGGCGGTGAGGAACGAGTGATGTACGCTGAACCGACGGGTCCCAGGCGTTGGCACTGGAGTTTGAAAGTTCTCCATTGGGTGATGGCCGTCCTGATACTGATGATGATCGGTCTCGGCTGGCTGATGGTTACGTGGAGACCAAACATTCAAATGGCGTTTTCGCTCTACCAGCTTCATAAATCCATCGGCGTACTGATATTCACTTTCCTTATTATCCGTATCGTCATGCGAATTCGGTATGGAGCACCTCCGGCTCCTCCGGGAATGCCCTATATCGAGCGCTTCCTCGCCTCGTTCGTGCAGACTGTGCTTTATGGAGTCATGATTGCCATGCCGGTGACGGGGTGGCTTATGGGCTCGGCTGCGGGCTTTCCGACAAAGCCGTTCGGGCTGTTCGTCCTGCCCGATTTCATCGCCCGGAATGAAGCGCTTGAGGCTATCTTGAAAACCAGCCACAAAGCTTTGTCTTTCATTCTTGTCGCTGCATTGATCCTTCATATTGCAGGGGCGGCCAAGCATCACTTTTGGGATCGGGACGACGTCCTCAGGCGAATGCTCTCTGAACGTGGGAATTGAAGTATCACGCAGAACGGTTTTCTGCATGATACTTCATGGGACATCCCGTGAGGTTGATCGTTTTAAAGCGACGCGATTCGATAATCCTCGCGGTAGATCGCAGTGTATAGTCTGCCATCCTCGCGCACATAGCCGCGATACATGCCGGAGCAATTGAAAGGCAGGGCGATATTGCCTTTGGCATCTATGGCCACCAACCCGCCCGAGCCACCTATCGGACCGAGAATATCCATGACCAGCTCATTCGCAGCCCGTTCGAGAGACTGCCCTGCCCAGCGCATGCGTGCGGAGACCTCGTGGCCGACGGCGTGGCGGATGAAGAATTCGCCGTGGCCGGTTGCCGAGAGTGCGCAGCCTTTATCATCGGCCCATGTTCCCGCGCCGATAACCGGTGAATCGCCGACCCGACCCGGCATTTTCGCGGTCATTCCACCTGTCGAGGTTGCAGCCGCGACATGGCCTTCAGCGTCGCAGGCGACCGCACCGACCGTGCCGTGCTTGCGGCTTTCATCGCCATCGTCCGGCGCATTTTCCGCACGACGTTTGAGCTCCGCCTGCAACGCGTTCCAGCGCGCCTCGGTGTAGAACCATTTCGGATCGACATGTTCAAGGCCGACCTCCCGGCAGAAGCGCGCAGCTCCTTCACCCGAGAAAAACACGTGATCGGACTTCTCCATCACCGCTCTTGCTGCAAGAACCGGATTCCTTGGGCCGCAGATGCCGGCGATGGCGCCGGCGCGGCTGGTTGCGCCGTCCATGACGGCAGCATCCATTTCCTGTTTTCCATCGCTGTTGAAAACCGCGCCACGGCCTGCGTTGAACAGCGGTTCTTCCTCAAGCTCGATCACGGCGGCAATTGCTGCATCGAGAGCAGAGCCGCCGCGTTGCAGAACAGTATATCCCGCAGCCAGTGAGCGGCGTAGACCGGCGTGATAGGCATCTTCCTTCTCCGCGCTCATGGTTGCTCTGTTGATCGTTCCTGCTCCACCATGGATGGCGAGCGCATAGCCTTTACCCGTTGTCATGACAGGTGATTCCTTAGCGTAAAAAAGAAGAGAGTGCGGAGATGGTATTGACCCAGCGAACAGCCTCGGAAACGGTTTTCGCTGTGAAAGCTACGGTGAGGGCGTCTCGACGTTCCGCTGTCGGAACGATAGCGGCAAGGTCGGCAAGGGCCGGAGCCGCCATGGTCAGTTCCAAAGTGAACGGGCCCTCAAGAACGAACGGTTTCATGGTTCTAGCGGCCTTCGCGGCACGATATGCACCGTCGCGGATTGCATCCCGTGTGGCGGCAACCGAGAGATTGAGAGCAGCGCGGTTTCCCAGAGCAACCTTCGTCTGGACCATAACCGCATCCGGGAACAGACAGGAATTCTCCACGACACAACGGTCATCGCCAGTGACCAGAGCGACCGGAACGCCGAGGCTTCCCGCATAGGCGCCATAAATCCCGGCCTCGCCATATGAAACACCGTTCAGACGGATATCGCGGAACGCGAAGCCGTTGGTTGTGTGGGCGAGAACGCCGAACTCACTGGCGCGCGCGTGAAAGCCAACACAGAAAACCGCATCATGCGAAGCTTCCAGTCCCTCGAACATGTTTAGGGGCTTCGGTTTCCCGAGAATGATCCGGGCATGCGGATTCAGCAATTCCGGCAGCAGATTGGTCATCGGCCCGTGGGCGTCATTGACCAGAATGTCATCCGCGCCAGCAGAGAGCGCGCCCTCTATCGCGGCGTTGATCTCTTCGGTCATAAGCCGTCTTGCACGCTCATATTCGGGATTGCCCGGGCGGCATTGCTCGGGGCTGACGACGCCGGTGATGCCCTCGATATCCGCAGAGATATAGATTTTCATGATGCCTGACCGTGTGTGGCGAGCCAGTCTGCAAGGGAAGGGCGACGATGCCCGGCCCGGCCAGAGGTTGCGGAAGAGGCGCACAGCGCATTCAACACCGCTTCCTGAGTTGCTTCCGCTGCCGCCTGAAACAGGATGTCGATACGCTTCTCATTCAGCGCTGACAAGGGGAGGATATCCTTACTCTCGTCGTGATTGATCCTGCCCGCTGTCGAGAAGGCGAGAGCGATATCGCCGCTGCCATTTCCCCAGAAAGATCCAAGACGGGCAAGGCCTGCACCGCAACGTCTCGTCACCCGTTTCAACTGGCGGTGCTCCAGGGGAATATCCGTTGCGAGAACGATGATGACCGAACCGCGTTCGGGAACCTGCTCGTTTTCCGGCGAAGGGCGGCGGCCATCGGGCAGGACCAGGTCACCGGATTTGCCGAAATTTGCGAGGACGAGCGTACCAAGATGATATTCAAGGCCGTCAAGCATCATGCGACGCGAGGCGCTGCCGATGCCGCCTTTGAAGCCGAAGCAGCTCATGCCTGTTCCAGCACCATGCGCGCCTTGCTTGACAGGGCCATCCTTGGCACAGGCAAGAGCCATCGCTGCATGCGCTTCGGTGACGGCGAGCGCCTGAATATCGCTTAGCCAGCCATCATTGCATTCAAGCACGACCGGATTGACGGTGCCAGTTTCGCGACCGATATCCGGGTTCGATTCTATTGCCTTGCGGATCAGGGCCGTCGCGCAGTTCGAAACGCCGAAGGTATTGGTGAGCAGGATCGGAGTCTCGATGTTGCCAAGTTCCTCGACCTGCATCAGCCCGACACTCTTGCCGAAACCATTGATCACCTCAACCGCAGCCGGAATCTTCTGGCGGAAAAGATTGCCGTCATGAGGCAGGATTGCAGTCACTCCGGTGAGAACATCGCCTTCCCTGATCGTGACATAACCCACTTTGACGCCCGCGACATCGGTGACTGCATTCAGCCTGCCTGGTGGCAATGTTCCGCAAACGAGACCGAAATCACGCGCTGATCGTGTCATGATCGCTCAATCCTGCTTCAATTTCGGATCCAATGCATCACGCAAACCATCTCCGACCAGATTGAATGCCAGAACTGTGACGAAAATTGCAAGTCCGGGATAGAGCGCGATATGCGGCTCGAACTCGATATAAGTGCGGCCCGCCGCCAGCATCGCCCCCCATTCGGGACTTGGCGGCTGTGCGCCGAGGCCGATGAAGCTCAGGCTGGCTGCCGTCAGTATAGAGGTGCCGACGCGCATCGAGAAATAGACGATGACACTCGGCAGGGTTCCCGGCAGGATGTGACGGATCATCAAAAGCCCGTTGCGCACGCCGATGGCCCGTGCTGCATCCACGTATACGCTTTGCTTGATCGCCAGGGTGCTGCCCCGGACGAGGCGGGCGAAGACCGGAATACTGAAAGTCGCAACTGCATAGATGACGTTATCGACGCCCGGCCCGAGGACGCTGATGACTGCAATGGCCAGAATAATCCCCGGAAAAGCAAGAAGCACATCGCAGAAACGCATGATCCAGCTATCGATACGACCGCCGTAAAAGCCGCTGATCAAACCAAGTGTGATGCCGATGAAACCACCGATCGAGACCGACAGAAAGCCCACCGCCAGTGAGATGCGGCTGCCGAAGATGATACGGCTGAAAATGTCGCGACCATAATCATCAGTGCCGGCCCAGTGAGCCCAGCTCGGGGGCTCCTTGAGGGCATCATAGTCAGGTACTTCCAGCCCGTAAGGAGCGATGAAGTCTGCAAAGATAGCGACGAGAACCAGAGCGAGCAGGAAGCCGCCCGCAGCGACGGCGACCTTTTGCCTGCGGAAGCGCCGCCAGAATTCCCGCAACGGGCTACGAACTTTTTCGGCAGTGATGACAGCCGGAGAACTGGTGATTGCGTTCATTTGTAGCGGATCTCCGGATTGGCCACAGCGTAGAGCATGTCAACGACAAGGTTGATCAGGATGAATTGCAGGGAGAGAAGCATGATCAACGCCTGAATCGCCGGGTAGTCGCGATAGGAGACTGAATCAATCAGATAACGTCCGATGCCAGGCCAGCTGAACACGCTCTCAACGACAATAGAACCGCCGAGAAGAAAGCCGAATTGCAGGCCAACCATGGTAATGACCGGTATCAAAGCATTGCGCAGCGTATGCCGCCAGATGACGCCTCGGGATGCAACGCCTTTGGCTCTTGCCGTGCGGATGTAATCTTCGCGGAAAATTTCAATGAAGGCGGAACGTGTGAAACGTGCCATCACGGCTGCGACGCCGAGGCCGAGGGTAAAGGAAGGCATTACAAAGTGTTTCCAGGTACCGTAGCCATTGGTTGGCAACCAGCCCAGCCTGACCGAAAAAAAACTGATGAGCAGAAGGCCAACCCAGAATGACGGCATGGAGATACCGGAAACAGCCAGGGCCATTCCACCGTAATCCTGCCATTTGTTTCTGTTAACCGCCGAGAATACACCGATGAGCAAGCCGGCGATGGTGGCCCATGTCATGGCGCAGGCCGTCAGCCACAGCGTCGGAATAAAACGATCGCCGATCTCGCTGGAGATTGCACGCTTGGTGCGGATCGAGGTGCCGAAATCGCCTTGTAACGCGCCGGTGACGAAGCGAAAATACTGATAGGGCAATGGCTTGTCGAAGCCGAGGTCCTGGCGTACCAACTCGACGTCGCTGGGTGTCGCGTCAGGACCGGCGGCAATACGTGCCGGATCACCCGGCAGGAACCGCACGAAGCCGAAAACGACCACTGAAATGATCAGCAGCACCGGAATGATGCTCAGAACACGTTTGATCAAATATTGCAGCATGAAAAGTACTCTCGAGCGTCGAGCTCTCTTGAGGCCGTGATCCTCATGACCGGGGCGGCGCGGGTGCCGTCCCGGTCGGAACAGGTGATGTCTGATCGTTTATTTCAGCTCGGAAGCTTCAAGCTGGAAACCACGATCAGGCATCATGTAGAACCCGGAAAGGTTTTTGGTCTTTCCCGCGAGAATGCGGTCAACACCAAGATTGATCCAGGGATTGTCCTTGGCGGCTTCCTGCTGAACGGTTGCGTAGAACGCCGCGCGTTTGGCGGAGTCCGCAGTCGCGATAGCCGCTTCAAGAGAAGCGTCTACCTTTTCGTTCAGGTAATAAGCGGCATTGAACAGCTTGGGCGGGAAGCCCTTGCCCCACAGAAGCGGACGAAGAGCCCAGTCGGTGTCACCGGTGGAGGCAGACCATCCGCCATACTGCATGCGCACGGTGGCATCCTCAGGCTTCTCGACGCTCCACACGACGCTCTCGAACACCCCACGCTCAAGCTGCTTGACTGCGATCTTGACGCCGACCTGAGCCAGTTGCTGCTGGATGAACTGGGCTGCGCGGCCTGCAGCGGTGTTGCTGGCGGCGATGATCTCCGATTCGAAACCGTTCGGATATCCGGCCTCGGTGAGCAGTTCCTTTGCCTTTTTGAGATCATAGGGCACAACGCCCTGCTTGACGTAATAAGGCATCAGGGGAGGCAGGACAGAATCCGCCGGCGTGCAATAACCGTTGAACACGACCTTGCAGAAGGCATCCTTATTGACGGCGTGATTGAGGGCAAGGCGCACGCGCGGATCGTCGAACGGCTTCTTCATGTTGTTGAGGGACACATACCAGGCGACAATCGAAGGCTGATTGATCAGCTCGAGCTTATCGTTGCCCTCGACTGATTTGACCATCTCTGACGGCAGAGGAGTGATCAACTGGGCTTCGCCGGTTTGCAGCATGGCGATGCGGCTGCCATTTTCAGGAACCGAACGGACGATGACGCCATCCACCTTCGGCAGACCCGGCTTCCAGTAATTGTCGTTACGCACGACCTCGAAGACATCCCCGTTCCAGTTCTTGAATTTGAACGGGCCGGTACCCACCGGATTACGGATGATCTCCTTGCCGTATTTCTCCAGGGCAGCCGGGCTGATCATGGATGCACCGGCATGGGCGATATTATTGACCAGCGAACCGAACGGCTCTCTCAAAATCACCTTGATGGTATAGGGATCGAGAACGTCAACCGTCTTGACCATGGACAGCAGACTGTTGCGTTTGAGGCGATTGGCCGGGTCGGCGACGCGCATGATGTTGATCTTGGCCGCTTCCGCGTTGAAGTCGGTGCCATCATGGAATTTGACGCCCTTGCGGAGATGGAATGTGTATTCGGTCGAGGCATCATTGACCTCATGACGCTCGGCAAGAAGCGGATACAGCTTCATCTCGGCATCAAGGCCGTACAATCCCTGGTAGATCGTCCGGGTAGCCGATTGCGAGAGCGTATCGTTGACGTCAGCCGGGTCCAGTCCGGTCAGATTGTCGGCGACGCCAACGGTCAAGGTTTTTGCATAAGCCATGCCGGGAAGTGCCAGGGAGATGGCGATAGCGCCCGCTGTCAGGCCTCGTTTCAGGTTACGTAACATTGTTGTATCCCTCCTGCTGGATGTTCAGGCTAAAAGGTTCTTGTCGGGGTAAATTTCTCTCCCCGTTTGATTTTATTGGAACTCGGCTTCCTCGAACTGCAATCCCTGATCCGGCATGATGTACATGCCTTTCAGGTTCTTCGCCTTGCCGGCGATGTTATTGTTCACAACGAGGTTGATCCAGGGATTGTCCTTGGCGACCAGTTGCTGAACCCTGCTGTAAAGCTCCGCCCGCTTTGCGGGGTCGGCGGTGGAAATGGCCGCTTCAAGGGCCTCATCGACCTGATCGTTCTTGTAATAGGCTGCATTGAATAGCTTCGGCGGAAAGCCCTTGCCCCAGATGAGAGGTCTCAGGGCCCAGTCGGTATCGCCCGTTGAGGATGACCATCCGCCATACTGCATCTGGATGGTGGCATCTTCTGGTTTCTGCACGCTCCAGACGACACTTTCATAGACACCGCGTTCCAACTGCTTGACGGCAACCTTCACACCGACCTGCGCCAGTTGCTGCTGAATGAACTGGGCGGCGCGGCCCGACACAGTTGACTGACCTGCTATAATCTCGGTTTCAAATCCGTTGGGATATCCAGCTTCTGCAAGCAGTTCCTTTGCCTTTTTGACGTCGTAGGGAACGACGCCCTGTTTGACGTAATAGGACATCAACTTCGGCAGGGCGGAATCGAGCGGGGTGCAGTAGCCATTGAAGACCACCTTGCAGAAAGCCTCCTTATTGACCGCGTGATTGAGCGCCAGCCTCACGCGAGGATCGTCGAACGGCTTCTTCATATTGTTGAGCGTGACGAACCAGGCCACGATTGAGGGCTGGTTGATGATGTCTATCTTTTCGTTGTTCTCGACAGACTTGATCATTTCGGTTGGCAGCGGAAAGATGAACTGTGCCTCGCCGGTTTGAAGCATCGCAACGCGGCTGCCGCTTTCCGGTGCCGTTTTGAAGGTGATGCCGTCGATCTTCGGCAGACCGGCTTTCCAGTATTGATCGTTCCGCTCGACTTCGAAAGTGTCGCCGTTCCAGCGCTTGAACTTGTAGGGGCCGGTGCCGACCGGATTACGGATGATCTCCTTGCCGTGCTTTTCCAGGGCGGTCGGGCTGATCATCATCGCACCCGCATGGGCGATATTATTGACCAGGGAGCCGAAAGGCTCCTTGAGGATGACCTTGACGGTGTGGGGATCGATCACCTCGACCCTGGTCACCATCGACAGGAGGCTGTTGCGCTTGAGACGGTTTGCAGGATTACCGATGCGCTCGATATTGGTCTTGACCGCCTCAGCATTGAAATCCGTTCCATCGTGGAACTTGACGCCCTTGCGAAGGAAGAATGTGTATTCCGTCGCCTTGTCATTGACCTCATAACGCTCGGCCAGAAGCGGGTAGAGCTTCATTTCGGCGTCGAGACCATATAGCCCCTGGTAAATTGTCCGGGTTGCGGATTGCGACAGGGTGTCATTGATGTCGGCAGGATCGAGGCCGGTCAGGTTATCGCCCGTTGCGACGACCAATGTCTTTGCGGTGGCAATACCCGGGAGCGCCAATGCGATGGCGACTGCGCCGGCTGTCAGGCTTCGTTTTATGTTATACAACATGTTGCGCCCCTTTAATTTTTATCGCTTCGAAGATATTGTTGGTGCATCGGCCCGGTAAAGCACCGGCCTCCGGAACAGTTCAGGAAAAGTCCCCCACAGCATGGCGGGCAACGAAATGGTCTTTGCCTACCGGGACCAGCGGCTGGACATCCGGCTCGTCGCCGATCATGCGCATGGGTGACGGGATTTCTCCCTCAAGCAAAGTCGTGTCGCGGTTACGCATCCGGGGGTCGGCAATCGGAACGGCGGACATCAGGCGTCTGGTGTAAGGATGCTGCGGGTTGCCGAATATCTCCTGACGTGGCCCGATCTCGACGATCTGCCCGAGATACATGACTGCAACCCTATGGCTGACACGCTCCACAACGGCCATGTCATGGGAAATGAACAGGTAGCCGAGCTGCTGTTCCTTCTGCAGGTCCATCAGAAGGTTGACGATTTGCGCCTGGATTGAGACATCAAGCGCCGCAACGGCTTCGTCGGCAATAATCAGACGAGGATTGGAGGCAAGCGCTCTGGCAATGCAGATACGCTGACGCTGCCCGCCCGAGAACTCATGAGGGTATCGCTTGGCGTGTTCCGGTTTCAGACCGACATGATCGAGAAGTTCGGCAACACGCTGTTCTATTGCTTTTCCTGTCGCCAGATTATGGGTCAGGAGCGGTTCGGCGATAGAAAAACCGATGGTCAGGCGCGGGTTGAGCGAAGCAAACGGATCCTGGAAGATATATTGAATCTTCTGGCGGAGTTTCCTTCTTTCCTCCGCAGGCAGGGAGGCCAGCGATCGGCCTTCGAAATTGATGGTTCCGGAACTCGGTTGCAGCAATTGCATGATCGTGCGCCCGGTCGTTGATTTGCCACAGCCGGATTCTCCGACCAGGGCCAATGTCTCCCCTGGGCGTAATTCAAAACTCACCTTCTCGACGGCATGAATATTACCGGCAAGACGTCCGAACACGCCACGATAAACGCCAAAGCGAACGGAGAGATCATCAACCTTCAAAAGCGGGGCGGCATCCTTGACGATCGTATCCTGAAGGTCACTTTCTGCGAGGCCAGCCGCCAGATTGCTTTCGTCCTCTCCCATTTTCAGCAACTGGAACTTTGCCGGCAAGGATTGGTCCTTGAGGCTGCCGAGCTGCGGTACTGCGGCAAGGAGCGCCTTGGTATAGGGATGCTGCGGGTTGGCAAATATCTCTTCAACCGGCCCTTCTTCGACCTTGCGTCCGCGGTACATCACCACAACCCGGTCCGCGACCTCCGCAACGACACCCATATCGTGGGTGATGAACATGATCGCCATGCCCATTTCATGCTGTAACTGACGCATGAGTCGCAGAATCTGGGCCTGAATGGTGACATCGAGAGCGGTTGTCGGCTCATCTGCTATCAGGAGGCTCGGGCGGCATGACAACGCCATGGCGATCATGACGCGCTGACGCATGCCGCCTGAAAGCTGATGGGGGTGACGATCGAGCAACTTGGCGGCATCGGGGATGCGCACCCTTTCAAGCATGCGCAATGCTTCGGCACGTGCTTCCTTCTCGTTCTTGTCCTGGTGCAGCATCACCGCTTCCGCAATCTGGTCGCCGATGGTGAAAACCGGATTGAGAGACGTCATCGGCTCCTGGAAAATCATGGCGATTTCGTTGCCGCGAATATCGCGTACTTCGTCCGCCGTTTCCTTTGCCAGATCGCGCATTCTGCCGCTGCGGCTGCGGAAGCAAATGTTGCCATTGGCAATCTTGCCGCCGGCGTAATCGATCAATCTCATCAGGCTGAGCGAGGTAACAGATTTGCCCGAACCCGACTCACCCACCACCGCAACGGTTTCGCCTGGAGAGATATCGAAGCTGAAGTCATCAACCGCGGTGAAGATACCATCTTCGCTTGCGAACTGGACGGTAAGCCCGTCAATCTTGATGAGCGGGTCTTTGGCTTGCGTCGTCAAGGGGTCGATTTTTGCGAGGAGAGCGTCCGTCATTCAGCCTCTCCTCGATCCATGATTATGGAGAGAACGACAAGAAACAGAGATTCCGCTTGTGTTTTTGTAGATACGTTTCATGAAAACCCTGAAAAAGCTGTTGTCGGCGGGACGCAATGGAAGAGGAAAGCCGTAAGGTCGCCAACGGACCGTTATCGGAAAGGGAGAATTGGTGAGATGCTACTTTCGGCCAATAGGGTTCCACTGGCAGAGTTTCCATCACGTTGCTGAAAACCCCGCAGGTCTGCAGGCGAACACAAAGAAGCAATCGAAAGCCAACGGCTATTTGCGGCATTTGCCTTCGAAGAGAACTTCCTTGTCTGCATGCAATCGCTCTCCAGATTTTAAACGGGCCATATGTCTGGCAGCCACTAAAGGCGTATGCAATATAAAAAATGCTGCTGAGGCTAAAAAAGATATATTTGTTGCCATGCCCTTAGGCAGATAATTGCCTAATAAATAGGCAGGTTTATCTGCTGTCATTGTCCGGTAAGCCGATTGGAAAAAAGTCGCATGTGCAACTTTCCTCCCGGTGACGGACGATCCCGCTTTTTTATAATAGCGCTCTTATTTTATTGATCTTTTTGCCTTTCCGATATCTCCATCGTCAATTTGCCATGTGGATTACTTGACCAGAAGTCGTATTGAAGGATCGATAATTTTTCTTCAGCGGTACCCCCATAAAAACAAAATCATCATTGGGGAAATGCAAGATTGGGCAACGTCACCCGTTTTCAAATTGCGCCGGAAAACTCTGGAGCAGGGGCGATAAGTCGCGCCCTCGTGTTTTCGCGCGCCAGTCTTTTATAAGTGGGGGAGGTCGTCCGTTGACAAAAAAACAAGCCTGGTACTCCGTCCTGTACATTCAGGTCATACTGGCCATCATCGGTGGTGTCCTGGTTGGCTACTGGTATCCATCCGTCGGTGAATCGATGAAGCCGTTAGGGGATGGCTTCATCAAGCTCATCAAGATGATGATTGCGCCGGTTATCTTCTGTACCGTGGTACACGGTATTGCGTCCGTGTCAGATCTGTCCAAAGTCGGCCGGGTAGGTATCAAGGCGCTCTTCTATTTTGAAGTCGTTTCAAGTTTTGCGCTCATCATCGGCCTGGTCGTCGGGCGCGTTGTTCAACCCGGGGCGGGGTTCAATATCGACCCTGCAACCCTGAACATTGATTCCGTATCGACATTCGTCAAAGCTGCCAAAGCTGACACTCTGACGTCGCACCTGATGGCGGTTATTCCCGACACCTTTATTAGCGCCCTTGTTTCCGGCGACCTGCTTCAGGTTCTGCTCGTTTCCATTCTCTCCGGTGTCGTTATCGCCAATATGGGGGCACGGGGAAAACAGATCATCCATGCCATCGATATGGCCGGGGAAGTGTTCTTCAAGGTGATTGGAATCATCGTCAAGGTTGCGCCGATCGGTGCATTCGGCGCGATGGCCTTCACCATCGGCAAATATGGACTGAGCTCGCTGGTTAATCTGGTTTGGCTCATCGGCACCTTCTATGTGACGAGCCTTTTGTTCGTGTTCCTGGTGCTCGGTCTGATCGCGAAATTTTCCGGATTTTCTATCCTGCGGTTCTGTGCCTACATCAAGGATGAACTGCTGATCGTGCTCGGAACGTCTTCTTCCGAAACGGTGTTGCCGCACATGATGCGCAAGATGGAACGTCTCGGCGCTTCGAAATCGGTTGTCGGCTTGGTTATTCCGACCGGCTACAGCTTCAATCTCGATGGCACCAATATCTATATGACGCTGTCGATCTGGTTTCTGGCGCAGGCGACGAATACGCCGCTCACTCTCGGTCAGGAACTCGCGATCCTGGCAATTGCCATGATCACGTCCAAAGGGGCATCTGGCGTTACCGGTGCCGGTTTCGTGACGCTGGCGGCAACCTTGCAGGTCATTCCCGACATCCCGATAGCATCGCTGGCCATCCTGCTCGGCATTGACAAGTTCATGAGCGAATGCCGTGCTCTGACCAATCTCGTCGGCAACGGCGTTGCAACGATTGTCGTCAGCCGGTGGGAAGGTGAGCTCGACGTCGATAAACTCAACGAAGCCATGGCCAATCCCGTCAGTGTTTCGGACGAGATAGAAAGCGAGCGCCTTCGCGCCCACGCTGCATAATGTCATAATGAATCAAAAGGGGCCCGGATGTATCGCAATCCGGGCCCCTTATTTATTGATAGTGTTTCTTACCAGACGTATTTGGCGCCGATGCGGCCGGTGAGGGAGTGACCGCGGCCCCCATCAAGAGCCATGTTGTAGTCGCCGGAAGCGAAGATGCGCAGGTTGGAGTTGACCTGACCGGAAACGCCGACACCGATCTGACCCCACGTTCCGCCAAGGCTCGTCTTCATCACGCCGGGGCCACCTTCAATTGTCGGGAAGGATGTCTTTCCCTTGTCTCCGAAGGTATGCCAGAGATTGGCGCGTGCCCAGGTCGTCAGCTTATGGCCGTTGGCAAGTTTCCACTCCTTGGTCAGGCGCGCTCCGACACGGGCATAGATCGTATCCGTATCGCCATAGAGCACCCGGCCAGCCCGATCATAACTGTCATCCAGAGACAGGTGCTGGTAAATCAGCTGCGCCTGCGGCTCGATCGTCCAGCCATTGCCAAGTGCGAACGGGTAGCCGCTTTCAAGCGATGCCGTGAATGCCCAGCCTTTGGTCTTCATTTGATAGCCATCAACGGTGGTGCCTTTGATGTCATCGAAGATCGTGCCCTGAGCGACCGCATCTATGTACCAGCCGGACGGACCCTTGCGTGTCCAGTAGGCTCCGAACGAATAGGCGTCCATCGACATGGTGCCCGCTTTTCCGCCGTACACTGCCTGAACATCGGCGTCGATGTTGCCGTAGCCGAAATAGACCCCGGCGATATCGCGGATGCCGTTTGCATGCTCCTTGCGGTAAAGATCCATGCCTGCCTGGAATCCGGCCAGGTTGTAGTCATAGGATGGGCCGTGCTTGTAGAGCTTGCCGAGACGTTCCTGGGGAGAGCCATTGCCGCCGTAACCGACGGAACCGGTTTCGCCGAACAGGCGGGCCCAGCCGGCCAGGAGGGGCTTCTCGTAGGTTCTGGCAACTTGGCAGCGGTACCTGTTCTTGCCGGATCCGCACCACTCTTCTTTTGGTTGCTGCGGCAGCAGGAGAACGTCGGAGTAATCCTCACCGACGCGATCATGATACGTGCCGAGCATGGCGAGGCCGAGTTTGCTGGCAAGCGCCGGAGCAGACATATAGACAGGTACCGCGTCGCGGATGTTAGGCAGCACCGGACCGGCAGGTTGCGTGGGGCCTGTAGGGTCACTCGAAGAGTCGGTCGGAGGATCGATCGGAGGATCGATCTGGGGATCGGCTGGACTTGGTGGCGGCACATAATTGCTGGTCAGATACCAGTTTTCTGGTGAACCGGCACCGCGAACCACGTTGTAGGCATAGAGACCCGCCTGGATTGAGTTGGCAGGGGCCCAGAAGCTGGCACCTGCAATGGTGGCGTTGTTGGTCGCGACTATCAGAATGCCATCGCCGGTGGTCTGGGCGCCAAGTCCGCCCGTATTGGAGACCGTGACCTGGGTGCTGCCGGAAACGATGCCGTTGTTGATGACGAGCACATCGCTGACCGAGCTGCTGTCGCCAAGTATGGTGTCGATCAGAAGCCGGGCGTTGCCGCCGGCCGTGTAGTTGCCGTCGATGGTCAGGGTATCGCCGGCCACGCCATTGGTCAGATTTATAATGCCGCCATTGTTTGTGACGGCCCCCCGCAACACATAGGAGGTCAACTCATTGGCAACTCTGTAAGGCTCCAGAGTGGCACCGGAACTGAGATTCAGGGCGGTAAGCGTCGAGTTGGCATTGATGCTCCATTTACTGGCCGCACCATCGACATCGAGATTGATGGTCGAGGTTGTATCGGTGTTGGTGGAGCCGACGAAATGGCTGCCGTTGGTCAGCATCATCTGCACATTACCGCTGTTCAGCGCAGCGACATTTCCTGAATAAGTGGAATTATCAGCACTGAAATTCACCGTCCCCGCGGTATCGGCCCTGATGTTACCCGCAACGACCGAATTCCCACTCGCGTCCAAAGTGGCCGTGCCGGATACGCTGGCATCAATGTTGCCGGTGAGTTGGGTGCCACTCATCGTCAGGTCTATGAACGAGTTGCCAGTTCCTGTCGGCGTTGTTGTACCAAGCACATTCACATTGCTGTTGAAGACAGAGCCATCGGTTGCATTCAGCCTGATTCCGCCTTCCCTATCCGCCACCAGGTCTCCTGTAACCGTGAATATACCTGAAGCTGCCATACCTCCCAGAGTACCTGAGGTGACTAAAGATTTCTCTCCTGAGGAGTAAATCGCGTAACTGCTCTTAGATGTATCCACATTAATGGCAGTATCACCGGCCAGATAGACTTGGCCTCCGTCGAAATGAGTGACATTAGTCAGACTGGACCCGACAGCCAAACAAAGCGAACTTGAAATACCTGATGAAGGGCACTGACCAATGGTTCCATCCATGGCCACAATGCCATGTGCCCGTTGCCCCGTTGTCGTGATCGAGGTATCACCGAGCTGAATTTGTCCTGTTTTATTGGCATAAACAGCATAAGCATTATTACCAGCAGTGGAAATCTGTGACCCATTGCCAAGCGTTACCTTGGCGTTTCCATGGGGCATATTTTCAGATTCACGGTCACGGTTTCCGGCATAAACAGCATACCCTGTCGCTGAACCTACATTCGCTCCTGCAGCAATGGTTTCGAGAACAGCATTCTCCCCTATCGTGATGGTGTTTGACGCTGTTGTTGAAATGTTCGACAAATTGGCGCGTACGGCAATGCCACCTTTCGAGTAAATCTCTGCATTATCACCAATAGTAATAGTTGCCGCACTTCTAGCGGTCGCATTGATGCCGTCTCCAGACGACCCTTCTGTTCGAATGATAAGCTTACCTGGAATAATAATTGTCGTTGTACCATTGGTACGGATGGCGTCTGCTGCGGAACCATTTGTCGTGATCGTCACATTGTTGCGTGCAACGCGGTTTCCGCCGTTCGCATAAATACCGACGCCCTGAATATCCGGAGATGTTGCCCAGGCACCGGTTATGTTGAATATTACATTCTCGTAATTAAGAGAATGATCATAAGGCGTGTACTGCCCGGTACAGGTGATGGTCAGTCCATCTCCGGAAACCGTGCAGGAAGCTGAATCTGCCATTGCAGTTGTGCTAAGTCCCAACCCCACGCCAAAGGCAGCAACAGAAAAAATATAGAGTTCCTTGCGACAAGCTTTTAAGATGTTCGTTTTTTTCATGTCAGAGAGGCCCCACTTGCTCGGATGTGCTTCCGATTTTTTAAGTTGAATTTCTGAGGTGATTTGGCTGTCAAAGTCTCTATCGTGGTTGGTGTGAGGCATCGCCTGAGACACCATTTGATTGCCGTAAATACGTCCACCGGTAGCCGCCGTTGAAGGATGTGGGTTATGTTCGTATTGGTCTCCTCGCATTAACCTACCGGTGTCATCAGCAGCGTGAACACGGCCTATCCCTCGTTTGCCAAAGCGTTGGCGAACGATCTCGCTCCACTTTGTGCGATCCTCCATCACTCTTGCAAATCACTGAAAAACATAGCGGATTGAAACTACTCAACTTAATTTTCTTTTGATTTTTAACTGAAATCAAAAAATGTTTCGTTTCATTCCAGTGATTCTAATACAATAATATGTATTCAAAAGTCCATAGTTTATAGTTTATATTAATGAAATTTAATGAATTTTTTTCTGAATTTCAAAATTCGTCAAAAATTTTCGAAAAACAAAAGGGGAATGTCACATCTTTAGGATGCGGATGGCATGAGATTTTTGATGAATTAAGGAAGCCACTTATCAAGAACTGATCTGCCTAAGCAGAAAGTGAAATGATGCATTTGTGCGGGGGGGGGCGCGGCAGATCGTTCTTGACGCGTCGCGTTTGAAAAGGAATGTCAAAGGCCTTGCGTTTCCATTTCCGCTCTGGCATAAGCCGCACCTGTTGAACCGTCCGGCTGAAAGGGCTGCCGTGGCGGTTTCTATTGCTCATAGCAGCATATTCGGGAGTCGATGGCTTTGGTTGCCGTCTCTCGTCCAAAACAAGGAGAGCAAAATGCCCAAGCTGAAGACCAAATCGGGCGCGAAGAAGCGCTTCAAAATCACTGGCACCGGCAAGGTCATGTACGCACAGGCCGGCAAACGCCATGGAATGATCAAGCGGACCAAGAAACAGATCCGTAACCTGCGTGGTACCACGGCCATGTTCGCGACTGACGCCTACAACGTGAAGAAGTTCTTCCTGCCTAACGGCTGAACTCACGCCAACCGATCCATTCCGTTATCATTTTAGCCGCTACAGATTTTGAAGGAGCTTTCATATGGCTCGCGTAAAACGGGGCGTGACCAGCCACGCTAAACACAAGAAGGTTTTTGAGGCAGCCAAAGGCTTTTATGGCCGCCGCAAGAATACGATCCGCACCGCCAAGGCGGCCGTCGATAAGGCAATGCAATATGCCTATCGCGACCGCAAGAACAAGAAGCGCACGTTCCGCGCCCTGTGGATTCAACGTCTCAACGCAGCAGTCCGTGAACACGGCCTGACATATTCGCGATTTATTGACGGTCTCGGCAAGGCTGGGGTCGAAGTTGATCGCAAGATGCTGTCCGAGCTCGCAATCCATGAGCCGGCGGTGTTCACGGCCTATGTGGAGAAGGCGAAAGCCGCTCTGCCGCAACAGGCTGCGTAATCTTCTTTATTCAGGTGAGGCCTGCCCTTTGTGACAGGCCTCACTGAACTCTCTTGACCGAGACCATCCGCAAGACGGCGTGAATGAGCCGTCGCTTTCATTTGCGGCACGGATGGCTTGATGGGTCCCGCGCTGCACTCCATTCAGGCCTACAGCCGAACGGGCAGGGACCGATGACTGATTTCACCTCTATTCAACAAGATCTTCTTGATCAGGTCGAAGCCGCTGCCGATGAGGCGGCGCTTGAAGCCGTTCGTGTCGCTGCGCTTGGCAAAAAGGGCTCCGTGTCGGAGCTTCTCAAGACGCTTGGTTCCATGACGCCGGATGAGCGCAAGGAAAAAGGACCGCTGATCAACGGATTGCGCGACAGCGTCGCCAGCGCCCTCGCCATCAGGAAAGAAAAGCTCGCAGATGCGGCTCTTGACGAGCGGCTCCGGTCCGAGCGGATCGATGTGACGTTGCCGGTCCAGGAAGGGCCAGAAACCCGCGGTCGCATTCACCCGATCAGCCAGGTCATCGATGAGCTGACCACGATTTTCGCCGATATGGGCTTCTCCGTTGCGGAAGGACCCGATATCGAGACCGATTATCTGAACTTCACAGCCTTGAACTTCCCGCTTGGCCACCCGGCTCGCGAGATGCACGACACTTTCTTCATGCAGCCGGACGCCAATGGTGAGCGCAAGGTGTTGCGCACCCATACTAGCCCGGTTCAGATTCGTACGATGATGAGCCAGAAGCCGCCGATCCGGGTGGTCATTCCCGGTCGCACCTATCGGCATGATTCAGATCAGACGCATACTCCGATGTTCCACCAGGTTGAGGGCCTGATGATCGACAAGACAGCGACCATTGCCAATATGAAATGGGTGCTGGAGGAGTTCTGCAAGGCGTTCTTCGAAGTTGATCAGGTGAAAATGCGATTCCGACCTTCGTTCTTTCCCTTCACCGAACCTTCCGCCGAGGTCGATATCCAGTGTTCGCGTAAAGGTGGAGAAATCCGTTTTGGCGAGGGTGACGATTGGCTGGAAATACTCGGTTGCGGCATGGTCCACCCGAATGTCCTGCGTAACTGCAATCTCGATCCCGATGAATATCAGGGCTTTGCATGGGGCATGGGCATCGACCGTATAGCGATGTTGAAATATGGCATGCCTGATCTGCGCCCGTTCTTTGACGCCGATCTGCGCTGGCTAAATCATTATGGCTTCCGTCCTCTCGATCTGCCGAGCTTGGTCGGCGGTTTGTCGAGCTAAGGGAGAAAGACAATGAAATTCACACTCTCCTGGCTCAAAGAGCATCTGGAAACCCAAGCTTCGCTTGCCGAAATTGTCGAAACCCTGACTGCTGTCGGCCTTGAAGTCGAAGAGGTTGAGGACAAGGCGAAGCTTCTGGCGCCCTACACTGTTGCCTATGTCATTTCCGCCGAGCAGCATCCCAACGCCGACCGGTTGCGGGTCTGCATGGTGGATATCGGCGATGGCACACCTATTCAGGTGGTGTGCGGCGCACCGAACGCCCGCACCGGTATGAAGAGTGTATTTGCCGGGCCGGGAACATATATTCCCGGCAAGGATATCACGCTCGGTATCGGCTCCATTCGCGGTGTCGAGAGCCGGGGCATGTTGTGCTCCGGTGCAGAACTCGAATTGTCCGATGATCATGACGGCATCATCGACCTGCCAGCGGATGCACCGATCGGCCAGCCCTATGCGGTTTATGCCGGGCTTGACGATGCAGTGATTGATGTGGGCCTGACGCCGAACCGGCCTGATTGCACGTCTATTCACGGTATTGCCCGTGATCTCGCGGCCGCCGGGCTTGGTACTTTGAAAGAAAAGGCAATTGCACCGGTCAATGGCAGTTTCCCCTGTCCAGTCGCTTTAAGGCTGGATTTCGCGGAAGAGGACAAGCACCTGTGCCCGGCATTCGCCTTGCGTCTCGTGCGTGGTGTTCGCAATGGTCCGTCGCCGGAGTGGCTGCAACGGCGTTTGAAGGCGATCGGTCTTCGCCCGATCAATGCGCTGGTCGATATCACAAATTTCATGACTTTCGATCATGGCAGGCCTTTGCATGTGTTCGATGCGGCCAAGGTAAAAGGTGGCCTGACGGTCAGGCGGGCAGGCGATGGCGAGGAGATCGTTGTGCTTGATGGACGGAATTACCGGCTTGATAATGGCAATGTCGTTATTGCCGATGAGGCTGGCGTCGAATCGATCGCAGGTGTGATGGGTGGCGAGTCCTCCGGCTGCGACGGCGACACAGTCGATGTATTGATCGAATCGGCTTTATGGGACCCGTTCAACATTGCTCAGACTGGCCGCAAGCTGGGCGTGATCAGTGATGCTCGCTACAGGTTCGAACGAGGTGTCGATCCGGCCTTCTGCGTTCCCGGTCTTGAACTGGCGACAGCTATGGTTCTGGAAATGTGCGGCGGCGAGCCGAGCGAAATGATGGTTGCAGGAAAAATCCCGGAGCCCAGGCGGGTCGTCGATTTTCCCTGGAGCGAAGTCAAGCGCCTGTCCAGCCTTGAACTGCCGGAAGCTGATATGCGCTCCACTCTCCAGAAGCTCGGTTTTTCCGTGCGGGGGGAGGGCGCAACGGTCAGCGTCACCATTCCGAGCTGGCGCCCCGACGCTGAGGGCAAAGCCGACATCGTCGAAGAGATTGTGCGCATTGCAGGTCTGGATCGGATTATCTCCGCGCCCATGCCCCGCATCGAAGCGAGCGTCATCAAACCGGTGCTGACCCCGATCCAGAAGCGTACCCGTCTGGCGCGGCGTACCCTTGCGACACGCGGTCTGGTTGAAGCGGTCACCTGGTCTTTCATCGCGAAGGACGAGGCTGAGCTATTCGGAGGCGGTGCGCCGAAACTGGCTCTCGCCAATCCCATCGCAGCGGAACTGTCGGATATGCGGCCGAGCCTCCTGCCGGGATTGCTGAAGGCGGCGCAACGCAATGCGGATCGCGGCATCAACGATGTCGCCCTGTTCGAGGTCGGGCAGTGTTTCTCATCCGATCTGCCGGAAGGGCAGCATGTCTTTGCGAGCGGAGTGAGACGTGGTCTTGCTCGCCCGTCGGGTTCCGGCAGGCATTGGACGGGTAGTGCGGCAGTTGACGCCTATGACGCTAAGGCGGATGTTTTTGGTGTTCTTTCGGCACTCGGCATTCCTGTCGGCGGGATACAGGTCGTGGCGGGTGGTCCTGCCTGGTTCCACCCAGGTCGCTCCGCAACGCTGCGTTTCGGACCGAAGAATGTCGTCGGTGCTTTCGGTGAAATACATCCGCGTATTGCCAAAGCGCTTGGTATCAAGGGAGTGCACGTCGCTTTCGAGATCAATCTCGACGCTCTGCCGCCGCAAAAGGCCAAGCCAACCAAGATCAAGCCGAAACTTGTCCTGTCTGATTTCCAGCCGGTCAGCCGCGATTTCGCATTCGTGGTTGCCCGCGATGTCGCCGCGCAGGACATCCTGAAGGCGGTCCATGCTTCGGAACGCCAGATGATCTCTGCCGTTGACATCTTCGACGTCTATGAAGGCGTTGGCATTGAGGAAGGCAAGAAATCTGTTGCCGTTGCCGTGACCTTACAGCCGATTGAAAAGACGCTGACCGATGTCGAGATCGAGGCTGTCGCTGCAAAGATTGTGGACGAAGTCGGCAAGAAAACCGGGGCGACACTTCGGGGCTGATGTTCTAGGTTCAAGCGCTTTTAGGGGCGTCAGGTGGTTGTATGATCAAACCGCCCGATGCCCCTTTTCTTTAAGGAGACTGTCGCCACTGGCCAAACTGAGGACTATGATCAGGCGCGAGTACATGCAATGTTTCTTCACAATGAAAGAGGAGGATCATTGGCATTGGATTTGTATGCGATCCAGAGTGAATATTTGCATATCATACTGAATTTAGAGCTTTTTCCGTTTAATCGGTATCGATTAAACGATAAGAAAATGCGTCTTAACAATAAGTTAGAGCGTTGCAGCGATTCATATTGAACGCAAAACGCTCTAGT
>Ga0153996_1000056_pt1 | contig 70691 bp, 68 predicted proteins | sample TSNC080MetaG_FD_104728 | JGI IMG/M metagenome (GOLD analysis project Ga0153996, IMG submission 104728) | Attine ant fungus gardens microbial communities from North Carolina, USA - TSNC080 MetaG | ecosystem: Host-associated > Fungi > Mycelium > Unclassified | place: USA: North Carolina, Lumber... | reverse complement strand
TAGGTTTAATTATCGGCCCTAAGGCGCTTAAACCACCCCCGACGAGTTGAAAGATGCACTCTCTGAATACCCTTGAGCAATCAGACTCCGGCATGTTACAAAGAATATGTTACCACATTCCTGTTTAACTTTAAAAGCTCTGTTGCATATAAAACTAACTAATACCAAAGGCAAGCGTTAAAAACTCTTAAACCTCTATAAATAATCTTCTGCCCACAATATTAGGTTTGTCGTTATGATACCCTGCAAAATATCCGCCCGATACAGGCATATTTTTGCCGTAAGTCGCACTTGAACCGAAAGAAGTGTTGGTTAAAAATACGTTGTTATCGCCTGCAGCAAAAGGATTGTTGCTTTTTTTGGATGTGACGGGAACAACTGCTGTTGCAGAAGATGTTGTAGTCATTGACTTTGAAATTAAAGACAAGATATTTGTAAGCATTTGCTTCCTTTCTTCTTCAGGGGTGACAACATATTAATGTTTAATTAGGATTTGTCCATATTTAATTTTACGAATTTAAATAAAAAAAATAAATACCAAAACCTTAAAATACCCTATTTGGTTGAAGCAGGGTCTGCAAAATTTCTTCTTTCCAAATACGCAACTCTATGGTAGAATTTTAGCAGATATATAAATTTACTACTAGATAGCTTTTAAAGGTATAGGAAAATTAATACAACATTTTACATAGTATTTGCTCTGCTACTTGTCGCAGTTGTGGTTGTATCCATGCTCTTTGTAAAACAAAAAGGACAACTGGAAGTTCTTCTAACGGGTCAAAACAAAGCAGAGAAGGACTTACAGGAGAGAGAAGAGCTTTTAAAAAAAGAGGCAATGATTGCTGCAAAAGAAGAGCTTCATAAGCAAAGACAAGAGTTGGACGAAGAGATACGAGCAAGGCGTTCTGAACTCACCAGGTCCGAGGAGAAGCTTTCAAGGCGTGAAGATCAGACGGAAGAGCAGGCGCAGAAAGTTGCGGACAAACAGCTTGAGGTTGACAGGAAGTATGATGAGCTGATAGGCAAAGAGGACTATCTTGCTGAAATTATTGAAAAGCAAGTCCAGGAACTTGAGAGAGTTTCTCAACTTTCCAAAGACGAAGCCAGAAATATGCTTTTTGAGCAACTTAAGTCAGAGCTTGCCAATGAACAAGTTCAGTTAATTAGAGAAAATGAACAAAAAATAAAAGACACTGCCGAAGAAAAATCGCGTGAAATACTTTCTCAAACTATGCAAAGATGTGCGATAGACCAGGTCATAGAGTCTACTGTTTCTGTCGTATCTTTGCCGAGCGACGATATGAAAGGCAGAATAATCGGACGTGAAGGCAGAAATATCCGTACGCTTGAAACGATTACAGGGGTTGACCTTATTGTAGATGATACTCCTGAAGCAATAGTGCTTTCTTCATTTGACCCCGTAAGACGCGAAATAGCAAAACTTACGGTTGAAAAACTTATAGCAGACGGACGTATTCACCCTGTTAAAATCGAAGAAATGTATGAAAAAGCAAAAAAAGAAATTGACAACAAAATGAAACAGGAAGGCGAGCGCGCGGCTGCCGACCTTGGAATTATGAACCTTAACAAAGAGCTTACCAAGACTTTGGGGCGCTTATATTATAGAACCAGCTACGGGCAGAATGTTTTGAAGCACTCTATTGAAGTTGCACAAATAGCAGGAATGCTTGCGACCGAACTTGGTGCCGATGCTGCATGCGCGAAGCGGGCGGGTCTTTTGCATGACATAGGAAAAGCAGTTGATCAAGAGCAAGAAGGTACGCACGTTCAACTCGGCGTTGAGCTTGCAAGAAAGTATGGCGAGAACGAAACAATTGTGCACGCTATTGAGGCCCACCATGATGATATTACAGCCAATACCCTTGTTGCCGCACTTGTGAAAATCGCCGATGCTATATCTGCAGGAAGACCGGGAGCTCGTAGGGATACGCTGGATATCTATATTAAGCGGCTTAAAAAATTGGAAGAGATAGCGAACAGCTACGAGGGCATTAAACAAACCTTCGCAGTTCAAGCAGGTCGTGAAGTTAGGGTGGTCGTTCAGCCTAATGTGTTTGACGATGTCGCATCAGCTAAGCTTGCACGTGATATTGCAAAACGCATTGAGGATGAGATGGAGTACCCCGGACAAATCCGGGTCACGGTTGTCCGCGAGGCACGAGTTATTGAAATTGCAAAGTAAGCAGATTGTCGCCGGATATAATGAGGCTTACAATATGCTTACCCTGAAATCTATTCAGGGCCGCAAAATTATGCGGCATCAAAGGTTTAATAAATTATGTCCAAAGAGTTTAAAATTCTCTTTTTCGGCGACATTGTAGGTCGTCCGGGTAGAGAAGCAATCGCTAAATTTTTAGGTGATAATCAGGAGCAGTACAGTGACTGCTTCAAAATTGCCAATGTCGAAAATGCCTCACATGGTTTCGGGTTGACCAAGAAAAACCATGATGAACTTATTGAGTGGGGCATAAACTGCATGACATCAGGAAATCATATTTGGGATAAAAAAGACATTTTTACTTTTATCGGAGAGTCCAATGTTCTTATAAGACCCCTCAATTATCATCCCAGTGCACCCGGCGTAGGTTACAGGATATTTGACGATAAGTTAATAGTGGTAAATCTTTTAGGTAAAACTTTTATGCAAATATCCGAGTGTCCCTTTAAAGCTTTGGATAATTTGATTTGTGAACTTTCTGAAAGCATGGATTTATCCGACAAAATTATATTTGTAGATTTTCATGCAGAGGCTAGCGCGGAGAAAGTCTGTTTTGCAAAATATGCTGCGTCCTTAGGTGTAAGTGCAGTTTTGGGCACACACACCCATGTACAAACTGCTGACAGCAGGATTCTTAACGAACGCTGCGCCTTTATAACAGACGCGGGCTTTTGCGGTGCAAAAGACAGTGTTATAGGGATGGATTATGAGGTATCCTTAAGGAGGTTTATTACCTCCATTCCCGAGAGGTTTGATGTAGCGTCAGATACAGAGCGCGTTATTGACGCCTGTCTCTTGACTTTTGATTACAAGAGCGGGGCTGCAAAAAAGATTGAACGTTTAAATTTTGAAGTGGAGTTAAATCAATGATGGAAAGATGAAGGAACAACGTGAAAATCGATTTGCATATTCATACGACCTACTCGGATGGTACATTTTACCCTGAGCAGGTTGTTGACACAGCGGTTGACTGCGGTCTGGACGCTATTGCGATAACAGACCATGACAACATCTTGGCGTATGACATAGCAATAAATTACGTTAAGGCAAATGATAAAAAGCTCGAAATTATACCCGGGGTAGAAATTAACACCTTGTATAAGGGTAACGAGGTACATATATTAGGCTATTTTATGGATTTTGAAAATTCTGATTTTCAAAATCTCTTAAAGGTGCAGCAGCAGGCTCGTGTTAAACAAACAAAAGAAATGATAGTACTTTTAAAGAAAAAGGCGGGCATTAATATCAAATACGAAGACATCAAAAAACTTGTTGCTCCGCAGGGTAGTATCGGCCGTCCTCACATAGCGCGTGCAATAACCTCGGCAGGTGGTACATCGAGTGTTATAGAAGCATACGCAAAGTACATTAACGATGCTTCACCGGTGTACATACAAAGAAAAACCGTAAGTCCACATGAAGCAGTTGAAGTTATCTATGATGCAGGCGGTATTCCTGTTTTTGCGCATCCTATAGATGTGGACACGATATTTGAAAAACTTGCAACAGAGCTGATAAGCTACGGCTTAAGGGGTGTAGAGGCATATCACAGGAAACATTCACCTGCTGTTGTTGAGTACTTTTCTTCTATGGCAGAGAAGATGGGTCTTATAATAACAGGCGGTTCGGACTTCCATACGCCTTCGGCAAATCACGGAAATATTTTGATGGGTAAAAACCTTGTACCGTCCTGGGTATATGATGAGCTTATAAAAGAAAAGAAAAAGGTTGAGCTAAGGTAAAAGTTTCAGATAAAGAACGGAGTCACAGACTCCGTTCTTTATCTTGTCATATTATTAAGACCACTGCTTGTTTATTTGCTTAATTTCTTTTTCCATAAGAGCTTTTTTTGCTTCAAGTTCTGCCTGAGATGCCTTTAAGGCAGCCTCTTCTTCAGGTGTTTTAGGTGTGAAGGCTTCTTTTGCCCAGTCTAAGAAATTACGAACAGTGTCGGTTTTGAAAAATTCTGAGAAATTTTCATTACCTGCTTTCTCGTTACTATTTATCCAGTTCTGAATTTCTTCGTCAGAGATTTTTCCGTCTTTGTCAGTATCCAATTTACTTGTAAAAGCTTGTAATTCATTTTCATCTAATTTGCCGTCAACATTACCGTTCAAATATTTTTCATTTTTTATCAGATGACTTGCGACCATAGAAGCGTCTTCGAGTTTTCTCTTTTTTTCCGCTAACTCTTTTTGTCTTTTGGCTATTTCGGCAAATCCGCCTGTCTTGTTTGTTGTTCCTGTGCCGCTAACTGAATTAATACTCATTTTTTCTCCTTACTTATATTACTTGTGCTTATTGGTATGCATATAAAAAGTATATATGCATACCAATAATTGCCTTTTCGACATTATTCATTGTTACAAAAATTTATATTTTTGAAATCTTCTCAAGGCATGCGTAAAATGATAGTATGAGTAATTATGCAGAATTAGAGAAGATTTTCGATTTTTTAAATCTTGAACTTACAGAGGAAGGCTATGCTTTTTTTGTGAACATAAAAAGGTCATTCAGCGGTAATCTTACTGTTTTTGAGGCTTTTATACGCTCTTATTTGATTATTCAAAAAAACGGGGAATTGCCGGAAGATTTGCATTTTGACTTTGTGAACTATTTCCATGAAATGCTTGAACTACAAGGCGAAGAGAGCCTTCTGGAACAGTTTGCAAAATATGCAAAATACTATTTGATGCTGCATTTTGAGTATATAGAATCTTCCGAAATAAAAGAAGTTATTTCGGAGATTAACAGAAATGATTTGAAAATAGCATATCCGTTTTTAATGGAGCTTATGGATGATTTGGAGAATAGCCGCATAGACGAAAATGCCTTTGTCTCACTGGCTTTAAATATTCTGGAAATGATGGAAAATGCGGACGAAGCTGAATTTGCGCGTTTTGGACTAATGGTAAACCAGATGCTCTACAACTCCCCTCAAGAAAGCAGAGCAAGTTAGTGACTACATTCATAGATAGCGCAAAGGTTAAAATAGAGTCAGGAAAAGGTGGCAATGGTATGGTTGCCTGGAGAAGAGAGAAATACGTTGACAAAGGTGGCCCTGCAGGCGGTGACGGCGGTAAGGGCGGGGACGTTTATTTTGTGGGCGACGAAAATCTCTCAACGCTTCTGGACTTTAAATATAAGTCCATTTTTAAGGCACAGGATGGAGAAAACGGCCGCTCAAAGTCTCAACACGGAAAAGAAGGGAAAGACTTAAAGATACGTGTTCCCGTTGGTGTTGTTGTAAAAGATTTAAAAACAGGTAAAGTAATTGCCGATATAAATGAGCATGGCAAGAAAGTTCTTGTTGCATCAGGAGGCAGGGGAGGCAGAGGTAATGCGCGTTTTGCTACGGCTCAAAAGCGAGCTCCGCAGTTTTGTGAACCCGGTGAAGCAGCTATTATCAGAGAGTTAGAGTTAGAGTTAAAACTCATTGCAGATGCCGGACTTCTGGGTATGCCTAATGCAGGAAAGTCAACATTAATAAGTGTTATAAGTTCCGCTAAGCCTAAAATTGCGGATTACCCTTTTACTACAATTGTTCCAAACCTCGGCGTTATCAAGAAACCATCAGGAGACGGTTTTGTTGTGGCGGATATCCCGGGTCTCATAGAAGGTGCTTCCGAGGGCGTCGGTCTGGGCTATGAGTTTTTAAGACATGTTGAGAGGTGTAAATTTTTGATTCACATAGTAGATTTATGTGCCGAAGACCCCATTGCAAACTACAAAAAGATAAACAAAGAGTTAAAAAAATACTCTCCGGCTTTAGCTGAAAAATACCAAATATTAGCTCTCAACAAGGCTGATGCGCTTGACGAGGTGGAAATAAAAAAACTTCATACGAAATTTAAAAAGCTTAACCCTGACCTTTTTGTAATATCCTGCGTTACAAGGCAGGGGCTTGAACCGTTTTTAGAGCACGTGTATAAAATGGTTGACGAGATAGAGCCTACGCTGATTGAGCTTGATATTGACGAAGATTATGAAGCCTCAAACAACGATGATAGCAATTACGAGGTTACTAAACTTAACAAAAACACATTTTTTATAGAAGGTGGTAAAATAAAAAGATTGGCAAGCGTCGTTGATGTCAGAAATGTTCACCAAATGAGAAGATTTGCCAATATACTTGATTCTATGGGGGTTTTTGAAAAGCTTAAATCCATGGGAATCAAGGAAGACGATGTAATTAGTGCTGCACATATTGAAATAAACTATAAGGAGGGTTATTTTTAATTTCCTAGTTTCTTTAGTGGATTTTCATGCCAAAGAGCAGGTATTTATAGTGTAAATGTATGATATTAAAATTTGCCTATAACTATAAAATATGTGTAGTATGTTAATGTAGTTTACTAAGGTAGTGAAAGTGTCACATGTTTTTTGAAGAAGATAAAAATCTGGATAATCTTGACGATTTAGAGTTGGATTTCGGTGAGTTCGAAGACAAGTCTATTACTTGGGATGAGCTTTTGGAGGACGATGAAGTCGACCTTGTATCTATAAAAAAGGGCGATAAAGCCCCTCTTGAAGACAATGAAATTATTCTTGATGATAACGAGCTTGATTTAGACGTCCCAGAAAAGGACGCTTTCGAAGTATTTGGCGGCGATAAAGATGAGATTAATCTTGAAGAAGATGAAGTGAATGTGAATATTCCTCAAGAAGAAATAGACCTTAGTGAAGAAATCAGTTCGGAGCGCGGTACAAGAGAGGTTGCACAAGAAGAGCCTAAAGAGCAACACAGTACTGTTGTGGATGAACACAATCAAGGTAAACTTGGGCAGAATGAAAGTAAAAGCAATAAAAGTGCAATTTTGGGCGTGGTCGCGGCGATATGTCTTGTTGTTGCTGTAGGTGTCTTTTGGTTTTTCACAAGTAAAGGTGCCAATAATGATGACTTTGCCACACTTATGAATAATAACGAACAAGCCCATGAACAGCCTGTTGTTGCGGCTATTAAAAATGATTTAGATCAATTAGGTGTTAGTGCTCCTGCCCCCGAGGCCCAAGAAGCAGAAACTCCTAAAGAACCCGTCAGGGAAGCGGCGAAGCCTGCCGCAGACGATAAAAAGGTTGTAGTCGGAATTGCTGATGCGGGTCGTTCAAATCCTTTTGTTCCCATAGGAAACATAAATCTTGCAGGCTTCATGACTTCTCCTCCGGTTGACATTATGATGCCGCCCGAGGAGTATGGGAACTTAGAAGAAGTGCAGAAATTAATGGAAATTACCGTTACAGGTATCTTGTATGATAGTGTTAAGCCTTCTGCAATTATAAATGTGAGCGGTTCAGACTACTTTGTCCAAAAAGGCGACAAGGTTGATAATTATATGGTGACCCAAATTACGCCTACAAATGTTACGATTTCAAGCGGCAAGAACACATACAAGGCCGGAGTTGGCCAACCGTTTGACAATGGCAGAATACAGGGTCAAACAACACTGGTGCAAAATCGCAAGTTTGGCGGACAGACAAGGCATTATACTTCAACAGGTGATGTAGAAGTGAATGTCAGGAGCCAGTATTAAAAGTTACTAAAGCAATAATCATTAGGAGTTTATAGATATGTTTACGCAAGAAAGTAAGAAAAAATTATTCCAGAAAGTGACAGCATGCGCTTTAATCCTTTCTCTTTCTCAGCTTGGTTGGGCTCAGATTGCAGGAAATGAGCTTATGCAAGGTGATGCACAGGAAGTAAATTTAAAAAACAACATTGATGTTAATGAAAAAGCAATACGCAACATTAATAATGTAACAAAAAGGGCAGAGATGTCTTCGATGTCACTGAATAATAACGCTGCAATAACAAACTCAACTGCTAAAATCAGTATTTCGCTGAGAGATTCTGATGTAAAGCAAGTATTGAGAATGCTTGCTGACAAAGCGGGAATGAACATTATTTTCCATGATTCAGTTCAGGGTAAAGTAACTTTGGACCTTGTAAACACAACTCTTAATGAAGCTTTCTTGCTTGTAATGGGTTCACTGCAACTTTCTTACTACACTGAGGCCGGTACGTTAATCGTATCCTCCAAAGACACCGCGAAAGAATTAAGTTTCGGTAAGCAAAATCTGACAGTAATTCCTGTTAAATACGTTGATGCAGGTGCGGTTGCAAGCTTTTTGAACGCAAACGTTTTTAAATCAAACATTGTTGGTCTTTCTAATGATGAGATTGTTACAAGCAACCCCCGTACAAATGAGATAATGGTTTTTGGTACAAAAAATGACGTAGCAATGGCAGAAAAAGTTGTCGCAAAGCTTGATACAAAACCAATGATTAATACATTTAAAGTTAACCATACAACGCCAAAAGAAATGGCTTATATGATATGCGATTCTGTTATTCAGGTTGAGACTTTTGATAGTTCTAGCTCTTCAAGCTCATCCAGTTTAAACTCATCAAGCTCAACTGAAAGCAGCTCTTCAAGCTCAAGCTCATCCAGTTCAAGCTCATCATCTTCAGGCGATATAGATGAAGTAGTACTGGGCGGCGGCTATGTAGCTTGCCGTGCGATTTCAGCCACAGAGTACGGCACAGGCGGTTCATCGTCGGCCGGCGGCACAACAAACGGTATGACACCTTTCGGCGCTGCGCCTATTACGGTTGTATATTTTCAAAACCATGGAAACATCAGCGTCTATGGAGGTTCAGTTGAACAGGTTGAAGTAATTAAAGAATTTATTGAACAAAATGACAAAAAACAGCCTATGGCTTATATTGAAATGTCAGTTATTGAGCTTAACGAATCGGGTTCAAAAGAATTTAACAATGAATGGCAGTTGTGGACACCTTTCATTAGTCTTAACTTCAATACTTCTGAAGGTCTTACTACAAACCAATGGCATCCGACTTTTTTCTCCGGAGACGGGTATAACGTCGTGGATGATCAAGGAAACGTCCTTTACACAATAGACAAATACAGGGGTGATTCAACCCTTGTGTATAAGTTAAAATATCTTGTACAGAACAATAAGGGCAGAGTGCTTACAAATCCCAAGATAATGGTTACAAATGGTCAAAAATCGATAATTGATATGACATCTGACTATGTTAAAACTGTTAAATCAGAAATTCTTACCACAACGGGTACAGGCGCTTCGGGCATAGCAAAAACATATGAAATCGGTGACGATGAAGGTCTGAAAATCGAAATGGTACCCTTCATTTCTCCTGACGGATATGTGTCGTTAAATATTGTTCCAAGTTTTTCTACAATAAAAGACAGGGTTTATGCAACAGGACAATCCGGTGCCAGCGAGCTTGCAGCTACCCTTCTTCAAAGACGTGATTTAGAACTTAAAAACATAAGAATAAGAGACGGAGAAACTCTTGTTTTGGGCGGTTTAATAAAAGAAAACGAAACTCAGAGTACAACAAAAGTCCCTATTCTCGGAGACTTGCCTTTAATAGGTGTGTTCTTTAGGGGGTCAACTGATCAAAAACAAAAAGAGGAGCTTGTAATATTGATTACTCCTCACATTATCTATAGTGCTGAAGAAATTGCCCAAATCAAGTCTGTCGACTTGTAAGGTTACTCGAAATAAAATAAATGAATGAATTACTCACCAAACTTACAAATAAGGTAAACTTTGAATACGCCAAGAGGTTTGATGCAAAGAAAGAACGTGAACTACTATTTGTGCCTATCAACTTACAAGGCGAGGTGTTTTTTGTTGCGGTTACTTCGAATACAAACAAGCCGCTTGTCTCTGACTATATCAAAGATACAATAAATGCCCAGGCAGAATTCATATTTCTTACAGAGCAAAATTTCAATGATTTTTTTAAAGAATACCAAGCCCTTGTAAAAGAAGAGTATGGGAGAGTTGATTCTCCCATAAAAACTAAAGAGAAGCCCGGAAAGATTCAAGCAAATGAAGAATCTTTGCTCGAAGATGAAGAGACCTTTTCTCTTGATGAAACTGTGGTAGAAGTTTTAAAGCCTGTTAATATTGAGAATGTCATGTCTCCGGTACTTCCGGTTGTTGAGCCTCCGAAGATTGTTGCTCCGGATTCCAATGATGTACCAGGTGTAGTGCCACGTAAGGTAAATATTAAAGCGATTTCGCATATAAAATCACCCCAAACTAAAAAGTTGGGTGAGATTCTTATTGAGCAAAATCTTTTGACAGAAAAACAGCTTACTATGGCTCTTGCTGAATCTAAGGTTTTAGATATTCCATTAGGTTCAGTGTTGGTCAAACTGGGCTTTATTACAATTAAAGATTTGAAAGTAGCTTTAGGCGCACAACAGGGACTTGAGCTTGCAACGGCAGAACAACTCAGGGCACTCCCGAGCGCCATTTCCGTTTTTCCGGAAGATTTTGTCAAGCTGAATAAAGTTATCCCCTTGAGTATGTCTGATAAATCTCTTGTTGTGGGTATGGTTAACCCGGGTGACGCTAAGGTTATAAATGAAATAGTTTATCAAACAGGTTTAAAGCCCACAGTAATGATGATTACACATTACGAGTTTGAAAACTTCGTACAAACTTATTACCAGACCGAACGACGTGAAACGGAGAAGATTCTCAGGCAAATCGAAAAAGAAGACTTTGCGGTCAGAAATGACGCTTCTTTGTGGGATATGGTTGAGCGCGAAATACAGGATACCACGGGCTCTGTATCGAAATTTGCTAATAGAATTATCACTTACGCGATAGATTCAAAGGCCAGTGATATCCATATTGAACCGCGCCTTGAAGGTTATGTTGTGAGATACAGGGTTGACGGTATCTTAAGAGAAGTTTTAAAGATACCCGCAAAAGTGGATACTTCGATTATTTCTCGTTTTAAAGTATTGGCGCGTATGAATATCGCGGAACACAGACGTGCTCAGGACGGTAACTTTACAATAAAATACAAAAAGTCACAGTATGACTTCAGGATAAATACCATACCTGTTTCAGGTAAAGAGAAAATGGTAATTAGGGTTTTGGCTCCTGCATCTTCTGTAAAGACTTCGACGGAAGACGATATAAATATTAACGGTGTATCTTCAGAGGATGTTGAAAAAATCAAGCTTTTGATATCTTCTCCAAACGGTATCATTTTAACATCAGGTCCTACGGGCAGCGGTAAAACAACCACTCTATACTCGCTTATAAATGCCTTAAACTCGGAAAGTGTTAATATTACTACAATTGAAGACCCTGTCGAGATTAAACTTGACGGTGTTAATCAGTCTAGTGTTAATCCCAAGGCAGGCATTACGTTTGCATCTTCCCTGAGGGCTATATTAAGGCAAGACCCTGATATAATATTGGTCGGTGAAATCAGGGACTATGAAACATTGGAAGTTGCAATTTCAGCGTCTCTTACAGGTCACCTTGTATTGAGTACGATACACACAAACTCTTGTGCCTCTACTATTACAAGACTTATAGAGATGGGTGCAAAAGACTATTTGATATCTTCCACTATAGCGGGTGTTATGGCACAAAGACTTGTCCGTAAGCTTTGTCCTGATTGCAAAAAAGAATATTACCCAGCTCTTCAGGATGCAAAAAAAGTTCTTATAGACCCTGTTGAAATAGAAGAATTTATGAAAACCAAAATATATGAGCCCGTCGGATGTAACTCTTGTGACAATACAGGGTACTCAGGCCGTTTGGGCGTGTATGAAATAATGGTAATAAACAAAGAAATGAGAAAACTTATAGCGCAGCGTACTCACGATGTTGAGTTGGAAGAGTATGCTGTTAGAAACGGTATGAAAACCTTGAGACAGGCATGTTTAGACCATATCGTTAAAGGTGTTACGACTATCGATGAATATGTCAGAGTACTTGGCCTGATAACGGATTGAGGTAAAAGATGCCCGTATTTTCGTATATTGCACTAAAAAATAATAAAAATATTGTAAGAGGTAAAATTGAAGCCGAAAATGCCAGAGCTGCACGTGATGGCATAAAAAAACTCGGGCTTTTGCCTACGAAAATTGTTGATGAAACAACGGTAGAAACAAAAAGTGCCACTTTGGCCAAATATGCACGAAAAGGCAAACTCAGGGCAATGAGCCTAAAGGATAAGATAGAGTTTACTTCGACTCTTCAAATTCTTACTGCTACAGGCATTCCCATTATTGAAACACTTGTGTTTCTTGAGAATAATGCAGATACTCAAAGTATAAGACAAACTGCTTTTGAGCTTAGAAGACAAATAATCGCAGGTTCAACCCTTGCTGAAACTCTTGAAAAGCACAAAGACGTTTTCGGCAGAGTTTTCGTCGGTCTTGTTAAAGCCGGTGAAGATTCGGGTGAATTAGACAAGACTCTCGAAAGAATGTTAGAACTCTTAAGAAAACAGGAGGCTATCAAGGGGAAAGTAATAGGTGCGCTTGTTTATCCTGCATTTGTTATTGTTCTGGCTTTTGTTGTTGTTCTTGTCATGCTCATGTTTGTATTTCCTGCATTTGAACAAATGTTTATAAACTTGGGAAGACCTCTTCCTTGGGCTACACAGATGTGCATGAACATGGGTAAAACCATGAAGCAGTTCTGGTATGTCGTAATACTTTTATTGGGCGGCGGTGTTTTTGGTGTTTTTAAGGCATATACGACTGAAGCCACCAAAAGGATAATCGACTCTTTTGTTTTAAAGATTCCTCTTTTGAATGAACTTATAAAGTTTGCAAACTTTTCAAACTTTGTGGCAGTTATGCAGGTAGCATATGATGCAGGTATTCCCATCGTTGACTGCCTGTATCTGTCTAATCTGACTATGGATAATAATCAGTTGAAAGACTCTATACACGGTGCAGCAAGTAAGGTGCAGCAAGGTATTCACCTTTCCGTTGCTCTTCGTACAACAAAAGTCGTTCCGAATATGATGCTCTTTATGATTGCAACAGGCGAGCAGTCAGGTCGTTTAGGTGAAATGCTTTATCATACCACCCGTTTCATAGACAGAAAACTCGATACAATTATAGATACTTTTACTAAGCTCGTAGAGCCTATGATGTTGGTGTTTATAGGCGGCATTGTTCTGTTCTTGGCTCTGTCTCTGTACATGCCTCTATTCTCGGCGTATCAGATGTAATTATAAGGACTTATCTTCAAACTTTAAAAGTTTGTTTATATGGATATTCAAGTGTTGCGATATCTCAAAAATCTTACACACGGAAAGGTTAAGTATTCCTGCCTCCACCTTTGAAACGTAACTCCAGGTAACACCCATTAATTCCGCGAAGGTTTCTTGTGTGTATCCTTGTTTTTTGCGCTCATATTGTATATTTTTGCCTATTATTTTACAAACTTCTTTTTTATTCATAGTTCTTACAGTTTATAAAATATTGACAAATATATGTATTCAATTATAATTGAATACATGAAATTCTTTAAAGAGGTAATGGAATGAAAAAGGCGTTTACGCTAGCAGAGATTCTGCTCACCTTGGCTATTATAGGCGTTGCAGCAGCGCTTACATTACCTGCCCTGATAACTAAGGTCGCCAGAGACCAATATGTAGTAGTGCTTAAAAAAGCTTACAACACGCTTAAAGCTGTTGAACTCGAAGCCGTGCAGGAACATGGTCCGTTGAAAAATTGGAATTGGACGGGAAATGCAGCAACCGAGTTTGAAACTTATTTCAAACCCTATTTTGATATTTTAAAAGATTGTGGTGCAGACACTGATAACGGATGCTTCGCAGACAGCTATCCTTATATGAATGGAGATACGTCCGCGAATCTTAACCGCGACAAATACTATAGAATAATAACTTCCGACGGCATATCAATTGCCTATTATTCTCGTGGAACAAATGTTTCTCCTGAGAGTAAAGGCTTTTTTAATGTAGATGTGAATGGAAGAAAAGGCCCGAATGTTATAGGCAAAGATTTGTATATATTTTTAATATTTCCTACGGCAGGTATTAAACCCGGTGGTTCAATGAAAGTTGTAGGAGGAAATTTAGTCCCTATACCACAGGAAGAAGTGCTTGAGGATTGCCGCGAAGGCGGTCGCGGCGACTACTGCGCTGCAAGAGTCCTTTCGGAGAATGCAATAAACCTAAAGCTCTGATATGGCAGTTTTGGCTATATTTATAAGCTTTTTAAGTTCGTTTTCGCTTATGACATAAGGAGGCATAAAGTATATTACATCCCCAAGGGGTCTAAGTACTGCCCCTAATTCCAGTGCCCTGTTGTATATCCTTGTGCCTATGCGTTCATATGGCTCGAACGGTTCCTTTGTTTCTTTATCGGCAACCAGCTCTATTGCTCCAACCATGCCTATATAGCGGACATCTCCGACGTATTTTAATTCTCTGAATTTTTCGAGTTCAAAAGCCAAAAGTGTGGATTTTTTTTCAACTTGCTCTTGTATATTATCCTCTTTGAGTATTTTCAGATTTTCAACGGCAATCCTTGTCGCAAGAGGATTTGCAGTATAGCTGTGACCGTGGAAAAATGTTTTCATTTTATCCCAGTCATCATAAAATGCGTCAAAAATTTCCTGCGAGGACATGGTGGCAGATAAAGGCATGTAGCCCGCTGTTATACCTTTTGCAATACACATTATATCGGGTTCTATGTCTGCATGCTCATAAGCAAAAAGCTTGCCCGTCCTATAGAAGCCAGTTGCCACTTCATCCAAAATCAAGAGCACATCGTATTTATCGCACAATTCACGAAGTCTTTTGAGGTGTTTTGGTGGATATACAATCATTCCTCCGGCGCATTGTATAAGCGGTTCAATAATAACCCCCGCAATGTTTTTACTGTGTTCTTTTAGTGTTGCTTCAACCGTGTCAAGACATTGCGCCTTGCAGGTTTCCTTGCTGCAACCAACGGGGCATCTGTAGCAAGTTGGCGACATACCTTGATATATCTCAAAAAGCAGGGGTTTGTATACCTTGTGATACAAGTCTACGCCCCCTACGGAGACTGCGCCTATGGTGTCGCCGTGGTATGAGTTTTCAAATGCTATAAACTTGCTTTTTTCGGGTCTGCCCTTGTGCACTTGGTACTGGTATGCCATTTTTAGTGCAACCTCAACGGCAGTTGAGCCGTTATCTGAATAAAAAACTTTTGTAAGCTTGGGACAAGTGAACTCTACAAGTTTTTCGGCCAACTTTATTGCCGATTTATGTGTAAAGCCGCTAAATATTACGTGCTCCATTGTTTGCGCTTGCTCATACAGTACTTTATTTAATCTTTCATTGGCATGCCCTAATGTGTTCACCCACCAACTAGAGACCGCATCAATATATTTATTGCCTTTATCATCATAAAGATATACTCCCTTTGCACGCTCTATAAGTATGGGAAGATGCCCTTTCATCTGGGTAAAGGGGTGCCAAATATATTCCCTGTCTTTGTCAATCCAAGTTTTTTCCATTGTTATTACCTCATTTTTTTCATGCTACTATAAAAAAGTCAGCACTTAAATAAGGAATAAGATTATGGACAGAAAACCGCTTATAGCAGGAAACTGGAAAATGCACAACACTCAAGCTCAAAGCTTGGCTTTAACAAATGATATTATCAAGGGTGTTAAAAAACTGGGCAAAGACAGCCTTCCTACGGTTGTCATAGCGCCTGTATTTACATCCATACCGGGCGTTTCTAAATTGTTAAATGAAATCGGGGCTAGTTTCATAGAGCTTTCCGCTCAAAATTGTTACTATGAGCAAAAAGGTGCGTTTACGGGCGAAATTTCTGTTGAGATGATAAAAGAGTTTAAGGCAAACTACATTATTATAGGCCATTCTGAACGCCGCCAGTACTTTGGCGAAACGGATGAAATGATTAACAAAAAGGCTCAAGTTATTATTAAAGAAGGCTTGACGCCGATTATATGCTGCGGCGAAACTCTTGAACAAAGAGAGTTGGGTGTAACGGATTCACATATTGCTTCTCAAATCAATAAAGCATTAGAAAATATTGCACCTGCTGACATTGCAAACTCTGTAATTGCGTACGAACCAATTTGGGCTATAGGCACGGGTAAGACTTGTGATTCAGCAGAGGCGAACCGCGTAATTAAGGGTATCAGAAATGCAGTCGCACAAGTGGCAGGAAAAGCAAATGCTGAAAAAGTAAGAATTTTGTACGGTGGAAGCGTTAAGCCCGATACTATAGTTGAGCAAATGGCTCAATCAGACATAGACGGCGCACTTGTCGGAGGCGCGAGTTTAGAGGCTGAAAGCTTTGTCAAAATTGTTGAAGGCGCAATGAAGTAAGCTTGAGATAGATATAAAATAAACCCCGCAGTTCAAGTATCTGCGGGGTTTATTTTATATTAAAGCTGTTAGCATTAGGAAAACGGTGCTTCCGCGCTACCTCGTAACCACGAAAATCACTTCTTCTGAGAAGAAATTTGTAATGGTACGGATGAGAATGTTTCTTCTGGCCTTCTGTCTTGTCAGGTAAATTGACTGCAGTATCTTAATATCGCGCTTTTTGCAGAATTCAAAAAAGTCATTCACTGTCAACAAGTGGATGTTCGGCGTATTAAACCACTCGTAGGGAAGAGACTTGGACTTTGGCATTTTGCCCTTAAAGAACAGGTAGAAGCGTACTTTCCAGTAGGCAAAGTTCGGGAAACTTACTATAGTCTTGTTGGCAACTCTCAGCATTTCTTCAATTACATAGTCAGGTTTTTCCGCACTTTGAAGGGTTTGGTTTAATATTGCATAGTCGTAACTCTTGTCTAAGAATTGTTTGAGGCCTTCATCTATGTCGCCCTGTATGATTGAAAGACCTTTTTCAAGCGCTTTAATTACCTGACTCTGGTCAATTTCCACCCCAACGCCTTTGGCATTTTTTCTTTCTATAAGCATCTTTAAAAGAGTGCCGTCGCCGCATCCGAGGTCGAGCACCGTGGAGTCTTTTTGTATGAGTTCCGTTATTATTTCATAGTTTAATTTCACTTATTTTGCTTCCCTTAAAAAGCTCTTTATCACTTTTGTTTGGTTCTCGCTCTCTATTAAAAATGCGTCATGGCCGCAGGTGCTTTGCATCTCAACGAATGATACATCGCGCTTTGTTTTAATTAACGCACTGACAATTTCTTTTGATTGTTCGGTGGTAAAGAGCCAGTCTGTTGAAAAAGATATTATTAAAAACTTGGAATCGGTTTTTTTAAACGCTGCTTCAAGCGTTCCGTAACGCTCATGCAAGTCATAATAGTCGATGGCTTTTGTGATATACAGGTAACTGTTGGCGTCAAATCTGTCGACAAAAATTCTGCCTTGATAGTCCAGATAACTCTCGACCTGAAAATCAACTCCAAAATCGAAACTCGGCTTACATTTAAAATTGCGTCCGAATTTTTTGTGCATAGACTCTTCGCAGAGGTATGTTATGTGGCCTATCATACGTGCGATTCCCAGACCTTTTTCGGGTAATTCCTTATCGTAATAATTCCCGTTATTGAAGTTTTTATCAGATATTATTGCATTACGGCCTATGGCGTTAAAGCCTATGGACTGGGCTGAAAGTCTTGCTGTTGAAGCTATTACGATGGCGGCCTTTACAAAGTCAGAATGTTCTACAGCCCACTCAAGAGCCTGCATACCCCCCATTGAGCCGCCTGCAACAATGAGCTTTTCAATACCGAGATATTCAATGAGTTTTTTTTGAACTTTTACCATGTCTTCTATTGTTATAATAGGAAATTCGAGTCCATAGGGCTTTCCGGTTTCATGGTTTATAGAACTCGGCCCTGTTGTGCCCTTGCAGCCGCCCAGGCAGTTTGAGGATATTACAAAATATTTGTCGGTGTCGAAGGCCTTACCCGAGCCTATCATATCATCCCACCAACCGCGTTTTCTGTCGTTCGGGTCGTGATACCCTGCTGCATGGGCGTCTGCCGTAAGCGCGTGGAGCACGAGTATGGCATTGTCGCGCGCTTCATTCAGCTTGCCGTAAGTTTCATACGCCACCTGAACGTCATTGAGCGTTTTGCCGCATTCCAACTTTAGTTTTTCGGGTATTTTATAATACTTTGTTTCGACTTGTCCGACCATAAACGTATTGTAGCGAATATTTTTACATTTGTATACTCTTTTGATACGCCGTAAAAGTCTTTGCCGTAGGTGCAATGAACTGCTAAATGCACAACCTTAGTCTAAACTTCCCTACACTTTAGTATAAACTTTTGTAAAACTTCCAAAAGTTTCCGAACTGTGTGCCGATTATAATATTATGAACACATTAGTTAGGAAAAAGTAATGGAAGAATTTAATGCCAAGAAAGCCCGTCAGGGAGACCACGAGGATTTAGCGGGTATTCCGTTTTATTCACGTTCTGTGAGCCTGTTGGATTCAGATCCTCTGGAAGAGATTTTTGCACTGAATGTCGGCGATTTTCTCACAGAGCATCTCATCAACCCTGAACTTGCTAAAAAGATTGGCATGAAGGTTAAGAATAAAAACGAAAGCCTTAAAGACCAACTTCAAGAGTTGATAGGAATATATTCCATTAACAATACATTGATGCTGCTCGGTTTTGAGAGTGATGAAGAGCAGGTTATCTATGATTCTATAGCAAAAACAATGGCGCTTATGCTTTCTTTGGATGAGTGTAATATATACCTTGCAAAACGTGATGAAGACATTAAAATATGCGGTACTTCAAAGGTTGAAACATCAGCCCATAAGGGTGTTCCCGACTATGTCATAAATTGTTGGAAAGAAAAACAGAGTGTTTTAATTTCAGGTGAAGGTGTAGAAGTTCAGGCGTTTCCTATGAAAAATAACTTTGAATGTATAGGCGCGTTTGAGGTTATACGCCCCGCAAAAAAACCTTTGGAAAAAGAGTTTTGCGAGCTTATGGAAATTACGGCGGGTCTTTTTGTGACGTCTTTAGGGCTTCAAAAGCTTATAGATGAGGTAAAAAGAGTTATGAAATCTAAAGTGGTTTCGACAAGCGAGCTTCAGAATCTTCGTGCGCAATTAACCGCTATAATAGGTGACCTTGGCGACCAACAGCAGTCTTTTGTCGAAATATTGGCTGTAGCTGTGGACAAAAAAGGTTCTTATGAGCGCAACCACTCTAAACATACGGCCGAACTTTCCCGTAAGCTGTGCGAACATTTGGGCTTGAACGAAAAGACTACGGATTTAATATACTACGCAGGACTACTACAAAATATAGGACACATTACTCTGAGTGAAGATATTTTCTCTAAAAAAGGAAAACTTACGGAAGAGGAATGGAAAAAGCTTCAAGATTCTCCTAATGCAGGAGTGAGCCTTCTTATGAATATAAACTTCCTTTCAGAAGTTGTTCCTTATGTTCACTATCAAAAAGAACGTTGGGACGGCAATGGCGTTCCCGAGGGCCTCAAGAGTCAGTCAATTCCGTTTGGTTCGAGAATCATAGCTCTTGCGGATGCTTATTGTGCACTGTGCGAAGAGCGTCCTCACAGACCTGCGCTTTCAAGCGAAGAGGCGATGGAAATTCTCCAAAAAGAAGCAGGGGTAAAATGGGACCCTATTGTGGTTCAGGCCCTTGCCGAATTGGAAAAATAGAAAACCCGCTCTGTCCACTTTTTTAGGTATAGAGAAAAGCAAAGCGCTTCTTACTTTCCATTTTTGCGGTGCTCTTTGTAGCCGTACAAGAAGTAGACGACGATGCCTATAGCTACCCATATCGGAAAAAGTATTGTAGAGACAGTAAGATACTTCATTGAGTATATCATTAAACCCCCGCAGGAAAGTATGCCAAGAATAGGCATTAGGGGAACCCAGGGAACCTTAAAGGGTCTTGGCCTGTCAGGGTCTGTTTTCCTTAAGATAAGAACTGCTATGCAGATAATTATAAACGAAGCAAATGTGCCAAAATTGCACAGTTCCGCTGATATGTTTATGTCCATAAATAGTGTACCCAGTGCAACTACGATAAAAGATGCCCATGTGATTATATGAGGTGTTTTGTATTTCGGATGTACTTTTTGAAAATATTTCGGCAGGAATTTGTCTCTGCTCATTGCAAAAAGTATTCTTGTTGTGCCCAGTTGGTAAACAAGCAGAACCGAAGTTAAACCTGTCAACGCACCAAGCGATATTAAGCCTGCGACCCAATCCTGATTAACCATTCTCATAGCGTGTGCTATCGGCGCATGGATATCTATGCTTGAAGTGGGAGACATACCTGTCAGGACAAGGGCTACCAATACGTAGAGAACAGTACATCCTGCAAGTGTACCCAATAGACCTATCGGAAGGTCGCGTTGGGGGTTTTTTGTTTCTTCGGACGCTGTAGATATGGCGTCAAAACCCACGTAGGCGAAGAATATTATAAACGCGCCCATAAACACTCCTTTAAAACCGTTTGGCATAAAGGGCGTCCAGTTTTCAGGTCTTACATAGAATGCTCCGACTACAATGAACAGAAGTATGACAGCAAGTTTTATGAAGACCATTATTCCCGCAACTTTGGTTGATTCCTTAACTCCCCGTACAAGAAAGAATGTGACTATAAAAAGAATTAAAATAGCAGGTATATTAATGCAAATCGGGATGGTGTCAAAGAGTCTGGGGATTTCGGCTTCGGGGTTTAATCCGTTTTTCTTGCAGAAAGCAACAGCGCTTATGTAATCGTTAACAAGCCAGACAGGAGGATTGACCAACCAAGAGGGCAGAACGTGTGAAAAACCTTTTAAAAATTCCAAAAAATATCCTGTCCACGCACTTGCTACCGTTATATTGCCAATAGCGTACTCTAGCATTAATATCCAACCGACTACCCAGGCAAGAAATTCGCCCATAGTCACGTAGGTATAGAGATAAGCGCTTCCGGTTGCGGGTATCATAGAAGCAAACTCGCTGTAGCAAAGTGCCGAGAATACACAGGCAAAAGCTGCAACGAGCATGGAAACAACCAGAGCGGGACCTGCGCCGACACTTTCAGGGCCGCCGGCGGCTGCTACGCCTGCAATAGTGAAGATACCGGTACCTACTACTGCTCCTATACCCAGTATAAAAAGATCAAAAGCAGTTAAAGTTTTTTTAAGTTCGGAGTGTTTTGCTTCATTCAGTACAACATCCAGACTCTTTTTGCTTTTTAGCGCTTCGATGAACGATTTAACTTTGCTCATTTGGTTTACCTGCCGGATTTACTATCTTTTGCACTCTGACCTGTTCTTTTTTCAAGCTTGCGCTGCTCTTTGTATCCGAAAGAGAAATATATTACGGCACCTATAACGAGCCATATCGGGAAAAGTACACGGGAAGTAGTGAGGTCTTTCATGGAATAGAACATCAAGCCTCCGCAGCAGATAATACCTAACAAGGGGAACCAGGGCGCAAAAGGCACCTTGAAGGGTCTGTGTCTGTCGGGATCGATTTTTCTCAGGATTATAACAGCTACGCATACAATTATAAACGATGTAAATGTTCCAAAATTACACAGTTCGGCTGCTATATTCAGGTTTAGGAAAAGCGAGCCTACGATGCATATAAGAGCAACCATAATTGTTATAATGTAAGGTGTTTTGTATTTTTTGTGTACCGATTGGAGAATTTTGGGGAGGAAATTATCCCTGCTCATTGCGTACAGAACGCGCGAGCCCGCAAGCATAAGTACCAAAAGTACCGAACTCAGGCCTGTTAACGCCCCTATTGAAATTAGTCCCGCAATCCAGTCCTTGCCTACAAAACGCATTGCGTGTGCTATCGGTGCGTGTGTATCAATATGACTTAAAGGTACAACACCCGTGAGAACCAGTGCTACAAGCACATATACCACAGTACATATTGCAAGTGAGCCTATAATACCTATGGGAAGGTTTTTTTGAGGATTTTTTGTTTCTTCCGCCGCTGTTGCAATGGCGTCAAACCCGATATAGGCAAAAAATATTATAAACGCACCCATAAAGATACCTTCAAATCCGTTCGGTGCAAAGGGTGTCCAGTTTTCGGGTTTAATATAAAACGCGCCTGTTATGACAAAAAGAGCTATAACGCCAAGTTTTATGAAAACCATTATTCCGGCTACTTTTGTAGATTCTTTGATACCCCTTATAAGGATTGTGCAAATTAATACAGCAACAATTATGCCCGGAAGATTCATTGCAATAGGAATACCACCGATACTCGGTATAATATCAGCAGGGTTTAAGTGCTGCTGGGTTAAATTATAGGATGCGCTTTGGTAGTCGCTAATGAGCCATATTGGAGGATTAACAAGCCATGAGGGCAAGACATGTTCAAAGCCCTTAAGGAATTGCATAAAGTACCCTGTCCAGGCAGCCGAGACTGCAATATAGCCTACAAGATATTCTAAAACCAACACCCATCCTACTATCCAGGCTAAAAATTCACCCATTGTTGCATATGTATAGAGGTATGCGCTGCCTGCCGCAGGTATCATAGACGCAAATTCACTGTAGCACATAGCCGAGAACACGCAAGCCAATGAAGCGAGTATCATTGAAATTACTAAAGCCGGTCCTGCGCCTGCAGTTTGAGGTCCACCAACCGCCGCAATACCTACTACGGTGAAGATTCCGCTGCCTATTATAGCTCCAACACCCAACATAATGAGGTCAAAAGCGTTAAGAGTCTTCTTAAGCCCGCTTCCCTCGGCACTTTTAATCATGTCATCGGGACATTTTTTCTTAAAAAGGCATTGCGTGAAGTTGCTTACTGCGCCAATCTCTTCTCTATTAATTCCACCTAAGTTTCCCAGTTCCAAATCATCATTGTTTAAAGTCATTTTATTTCCTTAATTGGTCACGCATGTGCTGCATGCTTCAACAAGGGGAACCCCAGTTCCTCTCTCTGCGCGACATAAAGTCTTGCAACTTCTGCCGCCATTTTTCTTACTCTGTTTATAAAATTGATTCTCTCATCTTTGCTTATAGCCCCTCTGGCATCAAGCAAATTGAAAGTATGTGAGCATTTTAAAACCCAGTCATATGCGGGTAAAACAATTTTAGCTTCAAGGCAGGAAAATGCCTCCTGTTCGTATAGGTCGAACATTTCAAAAAGCCTTTTGGCGTTTGAGTATTCGAAGTTATACTTAGACTGCTCAACTTCATTTTGCAGGTATATATCACCATATTTCAACTCTTTGTTCCACATAACATCGTATACGCTGTTTACATTTTGCAGATACATAGCTATGCGTTCAAGTCCGTATGTCAGCTCCAGTGCAACAGGCTTTACCTCAAGTCCGCCAACTTGTTGAAAGTATGTAAACTGTGTTATTTCCATACCGTCAAGCCAAACTTCCCAACCTACGCCTGCTGCGCCCAATGTGGGGCTCTCCCAGTTGTCTTCAACAAAACGTACATCATGTTTAGACAAGTCGATACCCATGGCACTAAGTGAATCAAGATAAATGCTTTGTGCGTTCTCGGGAGACGGTTTCAGGATTACCTGATATTGAAAGTAGTGTCCCAAGCGGTTAGGATTTTCACCATACCTTGCGTCTGTCGGTCTTCTGCAGGGTTCAATCATTGCTACACTGTATGGTTCAGGCCCCAAGGAGCGCAAAAAAGTTGCAGGGTTCATAGTACTTGCACCTTTTTCAATATCATATGGCTGTTGAATAATGCAGCCGAAATCCGACCAGAATTTTGATAAATTTAGAACTAATTCCTGAAAAACTAAAGTCATAGGTGCTATTCTATTACAAGCATAGTTCTTGCGCAAGATATATTGTTAACTAAAGTGAAGCGATCTGTACCATTGTTACAGTTTCTTGTCAAAAGGAACAGAAGGCGGTACAATATTGCTGAGGGCAAAGTTAAATAACTTATAAATCAATACCTTAAGAGAGCAAATTAAATGTTTTGAATTAGACAAATATAAAAAATGTTCCTTTCATAGCGAAGCACCATTTGCTTCGACACAAACTATAATCCGTTTCTCAACTCTCTCGAGAAGCGGATTTTTCTTATGCAGCTAATGTTTATGGCCGCTGTTATTATTGGCTGTCCCTACTGAAATACCTGCTATACCCAGTAAAGGGGGAATAAAGTTGCCAATAAAATGGCAAAATTTATTTTCCGGCGCCACCAAGGCAGAGACCATGCAGATATCTTCCATATGCCCCGACAAATCTGCAAATCGTACTTCTCTTTTTGCGTCTTTATCAAAAATCAGGCCGTTTATTTTGTTTGCAAGGAAATTTCCGCCTACTATCCCTATGGCGAGCGCTGCAATGCTTAAGCCAACCTGCGGAAGCATCTTAAGGCTTCCGTTAATTCGTTTTACTGCCCTCGCCGCACCTTTTAATTGCGGCATTTTGTCTGCAAGTTTGAATTTATCAGTGAGTTTATGCACTCCGGTTACAATTGATACAGGCACAATGAAGTTACCCACCATTTGTGAAATACTTTCTTTGAGCTTAGGCTTAAGATTTTCCTTTTTATCAAATGCTATGCCGCCCAAAAGACCTCCCAATATTGATGCTCCTGCAAGCGGAATTATATTTTTTGTGTGATCTATTTTTAAATAATTCTTCCATGTATTCGGGTTCAGCGGGTTAAACTTTCCTTTTGAAAGCAGGGTAAGCCCTGTCAATATTCCTAATCCTGCTGTAATGCCGGTTTTTATTTTTAATGAATTATCATGGACTTTATTCTTATGCCGGACTTCCCCTATTTGGCCCTTAAGACTTATTTCAAGAGGGGTTTGCCATGCATATTCTGTTTTTATGGGGTTCGTTGTTATCATTTGTATTTACTAATTATCATAAACTTTCTTTTTTAAAACCCCCCTATTTTGTGCATTCTATTGTCCAGTTTTACATAAGGAGAATTTTGCGCTACGGGTGCTTGCATTTGAACAGAGGACTCTTTTTCCTGATTTTTGTTTGCCCATGATTTAAACTTTTTAACTATGGCACCGGTGACAGGAACCATAAGCACGGGCACCATAAATCTTACAACCCCTGTAAATATTGTAAGAGACTTTGCTTTTTCGGTTAATTTAAAATGATCCTTATACGCTCTTTCCGAAAGTCCGGGGTTTGCTTTCTTGTATCCTTTGTCGAGTTCGTATAAAATATTGTCGGAGAAGGCATCTACCAATGGTACAATGGCGCTCGATACAAGGGTAAGGCCCAAAGTATTTATCATAAGAGAAGGCTTTCTTTCGGGTTCTATACCTTCAGATTTTCTTGTGTTTTCGAGGTAAAATAGTGTTACTGCCCAAGAAGCCAGGTGTGAAAGAAGTACAGCCGGTTTTTTTGAGCGGGCAAAACTGTTTGTTAACCAGTGCATGGTTTTAGTGTCGGACAATCCCCGTACACCGTTTTCTACGGCATGTTCAAATCTGTCATCAACTCTTTTTATTGTACCTACAGCTTTTGTTGCGGTTTCTGCAATTTTTCTGCCTGCAGGTGCAAGGCATTCCTTGTATGCATCAGAGTTTTTAATCATTCCTATGAGATTAACGGGAGTTGTTTTCATTAGTCATCATCCTCCCTGTCAATTTCTTCAGAATGGTCATCATTATCTTTATCTGTATTTTTTGCATCTTCAGATTTTCTAAATAAATGTGCATCATTATTGTTTAAATATATGCCCGTGGGCAGTATGTATTTATACTCCTCGAGCATTTTTGCCTGTTTTTTCTCCTCATTCTTTTTGCCGAAAAGTTTTTTGGTTACAATCGGCATAAGGGCAACTGTAATGGCGGCTTTTGTAGGCGCTATAAGAACCTCAAGACCCTTTTGCCATAGGCTTGAATATGCTTCCCTGTATTTTTCGTCGGTTTTAAGTTTTTTGGCGATGTTAGGGTTTTTTGTAAATGCTTCTTTGTTTTCGTCTACCATTTTAAGAACGGCTTTTGAACTTTTAGAGAGCGTAGAGAGCACTGTTGCGGACAGTATAAAGCCCAACATGGCTGCGACAAAGTTCTTTGTAGCTATTTGCTCTTTGTCTTCATCTTCAGCTCCCGGCATCGCAAGAACCAGTACGGGCTTTAACATGCCGGCGAGAATAAGCGCATTAAAAGCGTCAAACACACCTGACTTTTCGTTAACAAATTTCAGTACTTTTTCAAAGGTGTCAGATTTAGCGAGTTTCACAGCCCATTTTTTTGCAGGCAGTAACTCTTTTGCTGCCCTGTATGCTTCTTGAAAGGCAATCTTTGCATCTTGGTTTGAATGTTTGGCATTTTTCATATTTTTATGTAATTGTTTAAAGAAACCATGGTTTTTATGCTCGGAAAGTGCATTTCCGACAGCCTTTTTGTACGAAGACATATTTTGGCCGAGCAAGTGCAATTTTCTTGCGGAAAATCCGAAAGTTGAAACAGATACTCCGTTAACAAAATTGTCAAAATTTCCCGGAGCCTGAGGTATTTTCTTGATGCCCCTGCTTAGAGTTTTTAGAACACCTATGGCGCCGTCTGCTATTATTTGTGGTTTTGGCATTCCTTTGAAACTTACAGACCCGCCGTAACTTTCGTTACCAGCGGGTCTTATTTTATTGTACTCTTTCTCCTTGGGTAGCCTTGAACCGTAGTGGGTTGCACCTGTTCTTCCTGGTCGCCCAAGTCCTTTTTTTCGATGTTGATAATTATGATTCTCAACTCTCATGACATTATTTTAAAACATACAAAGAAAAAAATTTGCCAGTCTTATTGCAACGTATTACATAAATTAACATGAGAAGCTGACAATATGAGTCTCTCAAGTCTTTCAACAATTATTTTTTCCAAATTAATATTGTAAAATTCATTAATTTCTTTTATAAAAAAGCATGGGCTTGTTATATTTATCTCTATAATTTTTCCGTCAATTACATCAAGGCCTGCCATATATATACCGTCAGAGAGAAGCTTTTTGGAAATTCTTGCCTGTATTGCTTCCTCTTCTTTTGTCAGGACTCCTGCTTCAATGTTTTCATCAGTATGGTTGTTGAATTTGAAATCGTTATTCGACCCCTTTTTTACAACACAGTATTTATATATTTCTCCGCATATAAATATAAGACGTTTGTCGCCTTTTGAAATTTCAGGAAGGTATTCTTGTGCCATTATAGCGGTTTTACCCGAGTTTGTGGCTGTATCTATTATGGTCTTGATATTTTTGTCTTGGGTATTTAAGTAAAAAACACCGCTGCCGAAACATCTGTTCAGTGGTTTTAAGATAATCTGACCCTTTTTAAAAAGAAAGTCCCTTATAAGATTGGAGTTAGAAGTGACAATATTATCGGGTGCAAGCTCGGGGAAGTTGTTTATATAAAGTTTTTCGTTATGGTCCCTTATTGCTTGCGGCGAGTTTATTACAAAAGTTTTTTCAGAATCAACAAAACTCAGCACATAAGTTGCGTTAATGTAGTCAATGTCTACAGGCGGGTCGGGTCTGAAGAACACGGCAGAAAAGCTCTCTATGTCATACGTTTTTAGCGTATCTTCTTTTAAAAGTTCCCCGTCAAAGCTTGTTCTTTGACAAAGAGCTTTTGCCTTATCGGCTTCAAGGTACAGGGAGTTTTTGGTTGTTATATAAACATCCCATTCTCTTTTTAAGAACTCTGCTATAAGCCAAAAATTTGTAACCAGTTTATTGAATTCGAAGTACTTGAGTTCAACTTCGTCTATTATAAAGAGTATTTTATTTACAATAATGTCGGAAATCACAATAGCTCTGCCAATTCTATTCGCCTCTCATAGAAAGAGTTAAACAAGTTCCACTCTTTATTTGTTTCTCATTGTAACCGAAATATAAATTGTATGCTATAATACTGACCATGAAACATTGTCCTTTCAGAGAAATTCCTTGCAATTGTGATTGCCCTTTGTTTGTGAAGGCTGACGAACTTAATGAAACTGTCGCCAACAGGTTGAAGGCTATAGGAGTATTAACATCCAACGAAGGACTCTGCTCTCTTAAGAATATGGCCCTTGCGCAAAACCGCTTTATATTTGAAAATACAGTAGTTTATAAGAAGTAAAACAGGAATTTTACAAGATGGATGAAACCAGAGATTTATTGTTGGATGGATTAAACAGAAGGATTGAAATCAACCCTAATAATGATACAGCATATCGTGAAATGGCAAATCTGTACATTGCCGATGAGGACTACGACGGTGCACTTGTTGTATACGACAGGATGCTTAAAGTTTTTCCGGATGACGTCCAAGCGCTTGTAAACGCAGGGAGTATTTATTTCTACAAAAAAGATTACGAAAAGGCCATTGAATTTTATCAGCGCGCATGCAGAATCGAACCCACTAATTTTCCCGCGCACTTCAACTTGGGCAATGTATATGCAGAAATTTCAAATTTTAAAAGCGCTCTTGAACAGTACGATAAATCACTTGCGTTGGAGTCTGATGTTGCTGAAGTATACAGTGCAATAGGTATTTTATACCATGATAATCAAGACCTTATAAATGCAAAGGTTTACTACGAGAAGGCTCTTGAACTTGATAATACTAATGCCGAGTACCACACTAATCTTGCAAATGTTTACCAAAAATTAGGTATGACTTCAAGCGCTATTGAATATTACAAAAAAGGAACAGAGTTAGACCCTGACGATGAAAAAGCAGCGCTTTGTCTGGCAAATTGTTATGCTTCGGTGGAAAACTTTGAAGAAGCTCACAAATACTTTAAAATAACACACGAAATAGCGCCCGAATTTTATCCTGCCTGGGTGTGTGAAGCTATTGCATATTCAGATGAAAATAATTTTGAAAAGGCCATAGAGCTTTACAAGTATGCCATTGAGCTTGATGCAACAAAGCCAAACGCCTATATACTTTTAGCAAATCTTCTTATAGATGAAAAGCGTTATCAGGAGGCTATAGCTTTATACGAAAATGCGCTGGTGTTAGGCGGAGATAAAACAGAGCTTGACGTTCTCATAGCAAATGCCTATGTGCAGCTTGATGATTTAGTAAGCGCCCTCGGATACTACAGAGATGCAGTAAGGTGTTCTCCCGATAATGATGAAACAAAGCTTATCTATCTTGAGATTGCAAGTGAGTATGTCAACAGAAAGGTAAGGTCTGCCTAGTGGCGCTGAAGAACTATCAAAAGGAAGCAGACTTATTTGACAGACTGATTGGGGTTGCTACCTATGTAACGTTTGGGATGGCAGGGCTTATTTGGCTGATACTGTCTTTTTTCTTAAAGAAAACACCCTCGGGCTTTTTGTCCTACCATATTTATCAGTCGATTTTCTTGTCATTACTTATATACATACTGTCGCTGCTTTTCGGTATAGCGTTGGGTTTTATGGCAAGCATTCCGTTTCTTTTAGGCCTTGCAAAGTGGATTGAGTTTTTCTTCAATACACCTATGTATTTTGGATATAGTCTCATACACCTTACCATAGTTGTGTTTGTGGGTTATCTGGCACTTGGAGCATTTTTGGGCAAATATTCTTACTTACCTTTTATTTCAGATATAATAGGTTCAAATTTTAGGAGATAAGTTATAATTAAGGCATTCTCGATATTATTTTGTTTAATATTCTCTGTATTCTCCGGTCTTTCGGTATATGCAAACGAAGCCCTTAAATCAGCTAATGAAAGCTTAACGCCTGAAATAAAAGCATCATTATATTCTAATCCAAACGAACCCGGCATTTTAGGGGTAATCTTTTCACTTCTTTTAGTGATTTGTCTGATTTATCTGACCGGAATAGTGTATCAAAAACTTATCAAGTTAAACCCCAAGTATTTAAAAAAGCCGGAGGATGAGTCAGATAAAAATGAATTTCACATTGTCTCCACAAAGCAGTTGGGGCAAGGAAGATATTTACATATAGTTGAAGTAAATAACAGGTTTCTGGTATTAGGCTCGACAGCAAACAACATAAATCTTTTAAGAGAATTTTCTAAGGAGGAAATCGGTTGAAAAAAGTAAAAATAGGAAACAGGCTTGTCGGGGATGACGAAAAAGTTTTTATAATAGCGGAAATCGGTATTAATCATAACGGCAGTGTAGAAATAGCAAAGCAGCTTATTACTATGGCGCATGCCTTGGGCTGTGATGCGGTTAAATTTCAAAAAAGAACAGTGGATGTGGTTTATTCAAAAGAAGAATTGGATACGCCCAGAGAGTCTCCTTTCGGAACGACAAACGGAGACCTTAAACATGCCTTGGAGTTGGGGCAAAAAGAATATGAAGAAATAGACAAGCACTGTAAAGATACGGGCATAATGTGGTTTGCGTCTTGTTGGGATGAAGGTTCGGTTGATTTTATTTCAAAGTTTAATCCGCCTTGTTATAAGATTTCGTCTGCTTCTTTGACCGATGATAACCTTTTGAGATATACAAAATCAAAAGGAAAGCCTGTCTTGTTGGCTACGGGTATGAGTACTATAGAGCAAATCGAACATGCGCTGTCTGTTTTGGGTGAAGATAATGTTATATTGTATCATTGCACATCCACCTATCCTACAAGCAATGAGGAGATAAATCTTCTTGTTATTAAGGATTTTCAGGAGCGTTTTTCTTGTCCCGTAGGATTCTCCGGCCACGAAAAGGGTATACTTCCTTCTGTTCTTGCGGCTGTATATGGCGCTGTGTCTATAGAAAGACACATCACTCTCGACAGGACTCTTTGGGGTTCTGACCAGGCGGCCAGTTTGGAACCTGACGGTTTGCGCAGACTCGTCCGTGATATAAGGCAAATCAAGACTATTTTGGGTGACGGTAAAAAAGTTGTGTATCCTTCAGAACTTCCTATAATTAAAAAGCTTAGGAGGGTAGGCAAGTAATGTCTTTAAATTTGAGTAAAAAAATTAAACTTATTGCTTCAGACTTTGACGGGGTTTTTACTGATGGTCTTGTGTATCTGGATGAAGATTTAAGGCAGCAAAAAAAACTGAGTTACAAAGACATTATGGGGGTATCTGTTGCATTGAGAAACGGTTTTCAAGTGGCTTTAATATCCGGAGAAAGTTCAAACATATTGAATTTCTTTAAAGAGAAGTTTGGTCTTGAAGAAATTCACAAAGGCGTTCGCAATAAAGGAGAGGTGTTGGCAAACCTTATGCATAAGTATGGACTTAAACAAGATGAAGTTTTGTATATAGGTGATGATATTAACGACATTTCTGCCTTTGATTGTGTAGAATATAGAATAGCGCCGCCTAACGCTAATGACTTTGTAAAAGCGCACGATGGTATACAAATTACGAAGGCTTCGGGCGGAGACGGGGTTTTCAGGGAAGTAGTCGACACGTTAATAAGATTAAATGATTAAATTTCTTAAAAATTTATTTAAACAGGTTAAACAGTTGGATGACTTTGTGGGGGACTATAAAGCCAGCGCAAAAGAAATAGGCCTTCCGTCATTGGCCTATGTAAACTGGGGTCTTCAACTTTCCAACTTGGGCTTGGATGATGAGGCTTTAGAAAAGTTTGAACAGAGTGCAAACATGCCTTACTCGAATCCGGAAGCGTACATTAATCTGGGAATTGTAGCTGCGAAAAAATATGATTATGAAAAAGCGATAGAGTACTTTAAGAAGGCAACAAAGCTTGACCATAACAACGCCAAAGCATATACTTTTTTAGGCAGTATATACTCGGAAATAGGGGATGTAAAACAAGCTGCAAAAATGTTTAAAACGGCCATCAAGCTTGAGCCTCGAAATGCACAGGCACATGCGAGTTATGCCGTGTATCTTGCAAAAATCGGGCAAAGACAAGAAGCGTCCGAAGAGTTTAAGAAAGCCTATTTTTATTACCCTGCCAACGTTCAAACACTCTTTTTGTGGGGTGTCCTTTTGATTGAGATGAAAGACTACGAGGGTGCTATAGCCAAGTTTCAACAAGTGACTTCACATACTTCTTTCCATGGCGAAGCGCTTTATTTTCTGGCATTTTCACATTTCAATCTCAAAGAATACAAGGAAGCTGTTAATTACGCCAAAAAAGCAATTTGTAATTCTCCTGAAAGTATCGATGCAAGAATAGTCCTTGCGGAAAGTTATATGAATGCAGGAGACGAGCATGAGTCTGTTGCCGTTTATGAGAAAGCAGTAAAAGACTTTCAGGAGTTAAATTCTGCCGCCTTGAAAAATCCACAGCTCTACTACTCTTGGGGTATGGTTCTTCAAAACTTTGACAAGTGGGAGGAGGCGATTGAAAAATTGCAAAAAGCGGTTGAACTTTCGCCTAAAAACTATATGATATTCTACAGTCTTTCTCTTTCGTATCTGAAAACGGGCGACAGAGAGAGGGCAAAAGAGGCGCTTTTAACTGCAATTGAGTTGAACCCAGAACATACGCCTTCTCTGTTTAATATGGGGCAATTGTACATAGAACAGAAACAGTATCTTGCCGCGGTTGAGTTTTTTAAAAAGGCAATTGCCAGCTCTCGTGAAACTGGCCATATGTATTTCAATGTCGCATATGCGTATCAGATGGCCGGGGATTATAAAAATGCTATAAAAAACTATGATAAGGCAATTGAATATGATAATCAAAATATCAATGCCCATGTTAACCTCGCAAATGTATACTCCGCCATGGGTGATGCCAAGATGGCCGTGAGAAAAATAAGAAACGCATATCTGATAGACAAAGAAAACGCCAATGTTAATCTGGTATACGGCATTATGCTCTTGAAGGACGGGGACGTTTTGGATGCAAAAGAAAAATTTGAACACGCGTTTGCTCTAGACAGAAATCTTGTAATAGCAGCGTTCGGCCGAGCCGAGTGTTTGATAAAATCGGGAAAACCAAAGGATGCTATAAGCATACTTTCAAACTACGAAAATACTCACGGAGATAATAAGGACTTTTTGTGTCTCAAGCTTGCGGCTTATCAAAAAATGTATGATATTGAAGGGGGCGAATATTATAAAAGGACAGCTTTAGATATTTGTGATAAAATTAATTCGCTCTACGGAGGGGACCAGGAAAATGATATCTGGGTTCAAAGCGTGAGGGAAAGATTAACAACAGAAGAAGCACAGGAAAGTTAGAAATGTCAATTATAGTTCAAAAATTCGGCGGTACGTCACTTGCAGACGCCGAGAAGATTAAAAATGTAGCGCGTGCGGTTATAAGGGAAAAGTTGAACGGTAATCAGGTTGCGGTTATTGTTTCCGCTATGGGTCACACGACAGATTATCTCATAAAGCTTGCAGGGGAAATTACGGATAAGCCAAGCAGCAGGGAGATGGATATGCTCCTTTCAACCGGCGAACAGGTGTCTATAGCCTTACTTGCAATGGCCATACAAGAAGCAGGCCACGAATCAATAAGCTTAAATGCTATGCAGGTGGGCATTATGACTGAGAAGGTTCACTCAAGCGCCCGTATTATAAAAATTAAGACAGACAGGCTTCATAAACATTTAGATGAAGGAAAAATAGTTATTGTCGCAGGATTCCAAGGCGTAACAGATGAAGGCGAGATTACTACTTTAGGCAGGGGCGGTTCCGACACTTCTGCTGTTGCTCTTGCAACGGCCCTAAATGCCGAAAGATGTGATATATATACAGACGTGAGAGGTGTTTATACAACCGATCCGCGCATAGTGCCCAAGGCCCTTAAGCTGGATACTATTTCTTATGAAGAAATGCTTGAACTCGCAAGGGTTGGTGCTAACGTGCTGCACCCGCGCTCGGTAGAGACTGCCAAACAGTTCGGTATGCCGATGAGGGTAAGAAGCTCATTCGACTTGGATGATTTAGGAACTTTGATAATAGGAGTAGAAAAAATGGAAATATACAAACCGGTCACAGGTGTTGCCTGTGATAATTCACAAGTAAGAATCGTTATTTGCGATGTGCCTGACCGTCCGGGTAATGCTGCAAAACTGTTCGGCCTGTGTGCCGATAATGCCTTAAGCGTTGATATGATTATTCAGTCTTATGCGCGCTCGTCGAACAATACTAACGATATTGCATTTACAATTTCAAAAGACGACCTTTCAAAGTTTGAATCAATGCGTGAAGGCCTCATGAAGATAATGTCACCGAGCAATATACTAATCGATGAAGATATTTCAAAAGTATCGATTGTCGGTGCCGGTATGATTGACCGTCCTGGTATTGCTGCCGATATGTTTGACGCTCTGGCTCAGGCAGGTATAAACATCAAAATGATTTCTACAAGTGAAATTAAAATCAGTTGTCTTGTAACGAAAGACAAGGGCAAGGAAGCCGTTAAGGCTCTTTGCAGAACGTTTGAGCTTGACGGTGAAGAAGTTGCGGAAGTTAAAGGTGATTTACCGGACTAATGTTGTTTAAACTAATATGCGGTTTAGGAAATAATGATATCAGCGAGGTTCAAAGCCTCGCTGAAGTCTATGCGCTCGCAGGGGCTGATATGTTTGATGCTTCTGTTTCTATGATACCCATTGTTCAAGATAGTATCAAACAATCAGGATTGAGTTTGGAAGATTTTAAATTTTGCATTTCTATCTCTATAGGAGACGATATCCATGGGGCAAAGGCATATATCAAAAAAGAACTTTGTTCTAAATGCGGCGCCTGCGCATCGGTTTGCCCGAGAGGCGGAATCAGAAGGTGTATAGGCTGTATGAAATGCAAAGATATTTGCAAGTACGGAGCCCTTTCTTTTGTTTTTGAGAAAACTCCCTGGAATGGCCTTGGGGAAGCAATCGATAAATTTAAAGTTGACTCGGTTGAAATGCACGCAAGTGTTGAGAATGCAGAACTTATAAAAGAGGAATTCAAAAAGCTGTGCGAAATTTTCAAGGGTGAGGTGAGTATATGTATTTCGAACAAATATTTCAAAGGAGATAAGCTTGTTGATTTGCTTCTGGATTTAAAAGACATCGCGCGAGATAATACCGCTTTTGTAATTCAGGCTGACGGTAAGGCTATGAGCGGCTTAAACGATGAGACGGAAACAACAACGCCCTGTATAAAGTTGGGGGAATACCTTTCAAGCAAGGGTTTTAAGGTTATTCTTAGCGGAGGTGTTAATTCTAAAACCTCCGGTCTTATACGAGAAAGGGGTATGAAATGTTACGGACTTGCATACGGCTCTTATGCGCGTAAAATTATTGAAGGACTCTCGAAAGATGAGGCGCTTGTACGGGCTAAGGAGTTGGTATGTTTGACAAAGTAAAAAAATACCTTAAAGACAACAATCTCGAAAATGCTGCACTGCTGGTTGCATTTTCAGGAGGTGCGGACAGCACTGCCCTTTTACACATATGTTCTGTGCTGCATCAGGATGTCACCGCCGTTCATTTAAACCATGGGTGGAGAGGTGAAGAATCCGATGGGGATGAAGTTTGCGCGGAGAATTTCTGCAAAAAACTCGGCATTAAGTTCTACAGCGAAAAACTTTCGGGTGATATTAGTCCTACTGAAACTGATGCAAGGGAAGCGCGCTATGGTTTTTTTGAGAGATGTGCGGAAAAGTTTAATGCTGACGCTATTTTCCTTGCACACAATAAAAATGACAATGTGGAAACCCTGATATATCGCCTGATTAAAGGAACAGGTCTCAAAGGCTTGTGTTCCATACCAAAAACGAGAGGTATTTACCACCGTCCACTTTTAGACATTACGCGCGAAGAGATTGAGCAATATGTTAAAGATAACAAGCTTGAAATAAGGCAGGACAGCTCTAATGATAATATTAATTATGCTAGAAATTTTATCAGAAAAGAGATTTTGCCGAAATTTTTAGAGTTAAATCCCAATTCCCTTGACGCTATTGAAAATCTTACAAGAATTGCCCAAGGTCAACAAAAGATAATTGAAGAGACAACCTTAAGTGTTATGAAAAATAAAGAAACTCTTGATACTCAAAGGTTCTTGAGTTTACCACATGAGCTTCGGATGAGCGTTTTACATAATTTTCTGAAAGACGACCTTAAAAACCGCGCATACTGGAAGTTTGAAGAATTATTAAATATCATACAGGAGAACTCAAAGTATCCTTCAGTGAAAAAGACTTCCCTTAACTCTAAGTTTTTTTTGGCCGTCAATAAGCTGGAAATAGCTAAAGTCCCTGTTTTGTGATAAAATTTTGCTAAGCATAGTATTAGAAAGTTTGGAAATGTTGGTGAAAGAAAAATTAAAAGTTCTGATAGATGAAAATACCCTTATAGGGCGCATACAAGAGCTTGCGGACCAAATAAACGAGCACTATGGCACACAGGAAGAACTTACGCTTGTGTGTATTTTAAAAGGTGCGATTATGTTTTGTACAGAGCTTTGTTACTACCTCAAGATGCCCGTTAAAATGGAGTTTGTCCAACTTTCAAGTTATGGCCCCGCGCAGAAATCTTCGGGTGAAGTTTCACAAATAAGCTTAAAGCTACCTTCTTTTAAGGATAAAAATGTTCTGATAGTTGAAGATATTATAGACACTGGCCTCACTATAAGGTTCTTGAGAGACTTCATAGACACAAAGTGTCTGGCAAAAAATGTTAAAATAGCGGCAATGTTCGATAAGAAATGTGCGCGCAAGTATGATGTACAGCCGGATTTCTATGCTTTTGACGTGGATGACAAATTTATAGTTGGCTTTGGATTAGACTACAATGAGCTGTATAGAAACCTGCCATATATCGGCTATTTTGAGTGATGCCCTACATCACTTTTTGAAAAGTTGTGTATATAATCAATTTGTTAAATAAAAAACCATCTACAGACAAAGACTGCAAGTATTATACCGATGCCATCGGCCAAAAGTCCCGTTAAAAGCGCATGGCGGAACTTTTTAATGCCTACCGCCCCGAAGTAAACGGCCAATACATAAAAAGTTGTCTCAGAGCTGCCTACTATGACTGCCGAAAGCTTGGAGGCATAAGAACTTACTCCGTTAGCGTCAACAATGTCGGAGAATATTCCCAATGTCGCGCTTCCCGAGAGTGAGCGCGTAATCATTAAGGGAAGGGCTTCTGCAGGAACGTTGAAAAATTCAAGAGGAGTTTTCAGTGCCTGTGCAAGCATTTCTATGGCGCCGGAGGCCCTAAGCATTGAAACAGCGACAATTATTGCTACAAGGTACGGAATTATTTTCACGGCTACCCAAAAACCTTCTTTTGCCCCGTCGACAAAGTCTTCGTATGCAGGCGTTTTTTTGTATACGGAATACAAGAGAACTGTGCAGACTATGACGGGAAGTACCCAGAGTGATATTGCGGTTAAAAATTCCTTCATCTATACCGCCTGTCTTGTGCTGTCGGGGGCTCGGCTTCTTCAGGAGAGCGGGTATTTAGCTTCGCCTGCAGTCCCGTCCCAAATATGCCTTGAAGAACTTTGGATATTAATATTGCGCTTATAAACGCACCGGTGGTTACAATAAGTGTCGGAATAATTATTTCTGTGGGGTTTGCGGCCCCTGCAGCTATAAGTATTGCAAGAACAGTTGTGGGCACAAGTTGAAAACCTGCTGTGTTCATCGCCAGAAAAGTGCACATAGAGTTTGTTGCGACATCTTTAGCGCCTTCTTCCTTTTTCAGGTTTTCCATTGCCTTAATACCGAAAGGTGTTGCCGCATTGGCGAGACCAAGAGCGTTTGCCGTAAAATTTAAAGAAATGTCCGCTATGGCAGGAGAGTCTTTTTTGAGCTCTGGGAAAACAAGTCTGACCACAGGGCTTATGGCTTTAGAAAAGAGTTCCACCAGACCTGATTTTTGGGCAATTTTCATAATGCCCAACCAGAAGGCCATTATACCTATAAGGGAAATAGCGACCTGTACTGCACGTTGGGAGCTTTGCAGCATGGCATTTACAACTTCTTCGAGCCTTCCGTTTGCGGCGCCTGCGATAATCGAAACAAATATTAAAGCAATCCAGACAAAATTCAAAACTCACACCTACAGTCTGGAGTAATATTCTTCGCCCTTGGCGCTGAGAGAGTACTTTAGCGGCCCTTCGCTGTCTTCGCTTATGTTTATGTATCCCTTGTCCAGACCTTCACTTATTATATCGTGGTCAATAAGCTTGCCCGAAGCTTCGTAAAGTTTGGAATTTAAAAACTTGATTGAGAAGTTTTGTATACCCAAATTGTTTTTTATAAAATTAGCCGCTACAATAAAGGCTCCTAAGAGGTCTTTACTTTTGTCTGTGATGTCTTTTGACAAGATATCGACAGAGCAGTCCGAATTAAAACATACCGCAGATTCGTCTGTTTTTGGTTTATGCTTATGCAGCGGTGCATCGGGCAGCCTTTCAATGTACTGTTGCGCTACTGCTTCTTGCTGTGTTTCCCATTCTCCTTCAGAAAAATCTTCGACGGGCACCTCGGGCGTATCAGCAATAATGGTTTTAGGAGACGGTGCATAGGTTGTTTCTGTTGCATCCTCTTGTTCAACCGGTTTTTCTGCGGGCCCTGCAACCGTTGGTCCGGCCATGTTGATGCCGTAGTTTATTATATTAAAGTATTCATCCAGTTGAGTCTGAACTATATCTTTATTGGAAGTGTTAAAATCCAGTTCAACACCGTTGCTCAACCTTATTTTTAAACTATATTTACCCATAACACCTGTATTTAGTTAGCTTTTTTTAATATTTCTTCGCGCCATTTTGCAAGCTGTTGCTCAACAAACTCCGCATCGTCCGAGGATAATTCTATCTCTATTTCCCCTTTTTTCATCTTGAAAACGTATTCTGCCATTGTAGCACCCCCTGTATTTTCTATTATATATTTAAGCATAAAAAGTGCAACTTGTTAATAATCCTTCCGGCGCTTCTTGTTTTTTGTTGATTTGTCATTAATAAAAATGAAGGTTATCTTGTAAGTGTGACCTTGTAAAATTCTCTAAATTCGGTCGTTTGTATGAATGAAATTTGTTTCAAATTTCTTATACTAATGATGTGAGAGTGTAGCAACTTCACTTAGGGGTATGAGTTTTGTATAACGCCATAAATCCGGTAAACATTTCATACAGGAATTACCAGATGCCGTACAGGGCACCTGGAAATGCTACGGAAAAAGAAGACAGCAACTCTCAGGTACAGAACTCTTTAGAAGACAGCAAAAACAGGCGTTTTCCTAACGGCAGAGAAGTTGCAATTGACTACACGAAAAACAAAATTAACATAGCCCAGATTGTAACTGACTTCAACAGTACAGTTCTTGCCATAAATGCTCCCGAGGATGTTATGGAAGAAGTTACTGCTTATCTTGGGCTTGTTACAAAAGAGTCCAAGAAGGAAAAACCTTCTAAGGAGATAATTTTCTCTAACCTTAAAAATGCCTCAAAAGTTGCGGACAGATATATAGCCGATTCACTGGAAAAGCCTTCGAGAGTTGTTGAAGGCTGGGTGGATGCGTTATTTTTACAAAATGTAGAACTTAAGTCCGACCCCTCTCATATTAACCCCGATTTTAAAGTTGCTATACCCGAAAAATCCGCAGATACTTTTGCAAAGGCAGATGTTTCAGAAACCCCCGTGCAGCAGTCTGCGATGTCTTTACAATCACTTCCTGGACAGACCCCCCTTAAACAGGAAATGGCTTTACCTTTGCCTACCCCTGCCAAGACACATCAAAGTACCGAATTTTTTGATGCTCAACCTATAGGTCAAAGACTGTTTGCGGAGACTACCCCTGTTCAGCAGACTCTTGCCACACAGCAGTTTGACGCACCTGTACAAAATGTACAGGCTAAGCCTGTTGTTTTTAATGCTATAGAGCAGGTAGAAACCCAAACAGCACCCGAAACTGCTCAAAATATTTTTACTGAACCCCTTAAACTTACAGAAAACTCTATCCCTGCGCCTCTTTTACAAAACTCGGAAAATGCCCAAACAAGAGAGTTGAAGCAAATTTTCTCGCTTGCAAAAAATGCAGAAGATCCTGCACTCAGGATGGAAGCTTTTATGCAGGTTATTTCAAAAGCCGAAGAGCTTGGTGACACAAGAATGAAGGCCGCAGCTCATTTTGAGCGAGGTAAAATATTCGACAAAAGCGATATGATTGACAGCGCTCTTAAAGAGTACAATCAGGCCACCAAGAGCGAAGACAATAATATAACCGCTAAGGCACATCTTAAAATGGCTGCCATTTATGATGACTTTGCCAGATTTGACCCTGCTCTGGGCCACTATCACAGGGCTGTTGTTTTTGCAGGTGAAGCGAATAATTTATCGGGTCAATCCAGAGCCTTAGGTGGCATAGCTACAATGTATGCCCAACGCTATGACAAGGAAAATACCACAGCTTTCAATGGTTTAACAGTAGATACCGCACTGGGCACGGACAATCAAAAGGTTATAGGAAGAGCTTATTCAACTGTTGCAAAAAATTATGACTACATAAATGAGAACAAACAATCTTTGGACTCATATAAAAAAGCTGCGCAGGCTTTTTCAAAGACTGAAAACTACAACAAACTTGCCCAGAATTATTTTGGTGCGGCTCAAGTAATGCAGAAACTGGGAAACAGTGCTAAAGCAGACTCGCTTTTATCAAAGGCTCTTCAATATCAGCAAATAGCTCAACTTGACCAAAGCCTGTAGGGAGTATAAGATTTATCTTTTTGCCGGAGACTTTTTTGTCTGACTTCATTGCCTCGTAAATATCTTCTGCGCTGTATCTCTCATCAAGTTTTATGTCAAGTCCGTATAAGTTGAGCAAGAGGACACCTTTGTCGTAGTAGTCCTTTTCAATCAAACCCATATTGAGACTTAACTTTAGAGCCATTTTGACGCCCATACCTACAGTTTCACCGTGAGTGTAGACTTTGTAATTGCTCACTTTTTCTATGGCATGCGCGAATGTATGGCCGAGGTTTAATATTGCCCTCAAACCCTCTTCTTGTTCATCTTGTGCCACAACCGCGGATTTCAGCAGGCAGGATGTGTATATGATTTCGTTCCAGACGGGAGAGTTTTGCATAAGATAATCAAAAAAACTCCCTTCCAAGTTGGCATTACAGGTTTTTTCAATAAAGGCATATTTTACTACTTCCCCAAGGCCTGTTTTAATTTGTCTGTTATCCAGTGTGCTTAGGGTGTTTGGGTCTATCAAAACCATTTTGGGTTGGTAAAATGTTCCTATTAAGTTTTTTCCGTCCTCATGATTAATACCTGTTTTGCCGCCTACCGAAGAGTCTACCTGAGCTAAAAGCGTTGTTGGTATTTGAACAAAGTCAATTCCTCTCAAGACAGTTGAGGCAACAAAGCCCGCAATGTCTCCTACAACGCCGCCTCCGAATGCAACAATACAGTCAGTGCGTTCAATTTTCAAATCCAGAAGTGTATCGATTATTATTCTATAAGTGTCGAAGTTTTTGTATTCTTCTCCATCTTCCATAAAAATGACACTGTCAAAGCATTTCAGATATTGCTCATAGAGGCTGTAAATTTTCTTATTTGTTATTAAAAATTTTCTCTGCCCGTTCGGGTGTTGACCCGTGGTTAGACATTGACCTGCGCTCAAGTACCGGTCTAACTCTTCCAAGAGGCCGTCTTTTATAATTATCGGGTAACATTTATTTTTTTCTTTTATATCAACCGTTAATTTTTTCATATATCTCCTCGGCAATGTCGCCGGCTCTTTTTTTCGTTGTGTCTATAGTGAAATCAGCTTTTTCGTATAGCTTTTCCCTGCGTTTCAAGATTTGTTTGAAACTTTCTTCATCTTTTACAAGGGGTCTGTGAGTTTCTTTTTGAACTCTTTTGTATAATTCTTCGGCAGATGACTTAAGATAGAAAACGGTCCCGACTTTTTTAAGAATATTAATATTTTCGACGTTTTCCACAATGCCGCCGCCTGTTGCCACAATTATATGTTTTCCTTTAAACTCCTTAAGTATACTGCTTTCCACTTTTCTAAAATATTCTTCACCGTCATTTGAAAAGATTTCACTAATTGTTCGTCCTTCTTTTTTTTCGATTAAGTCGTCAAAATCAACAAAGTCCCATCCTATATTGTAGGATAAAGCTATGCCGACGCTGCTTTTTCCGCTTCCCATCATTCCTATAAGAATAATATTGTCACTTCTGTGCGGTGCGGGCTTCTTTTTCATATCTTTCCTTTGTAGTTCTTGCGCTGTCAGCTCCAAACTTTTCCATAAATGCGTCTAAAAGTACAATTGCAGTCATATTTAAAGCTACTACAGCACAGGCCTCTACAGCACAAGTGTCTGAGCGTTCAAAGTGAGCTTCGGCCGCCTCTTTTGTTCTTATGTTGACTGTTTTTAGAGCTTTTTTCATAGTTGGTATGGGTTTCATTGCGGCTCTTATCACAATGTCTTCACCGTTGGTCATTCCGCCTTCAACGCCACCCGCATTATTGGTTTTACGGTAGAAGTTATTTCCATAGAATATTTCATCCTGAACTTCAGAGCCCGTTTTGTCGGCAGATTCATTTCCTATACCTATTTCTACCCCCTTGATTGCAGGGATACTCATAACAGCCTGTGCTAAAAGTCCGTCAAGTCTTCTGTCCCAGTGAACGTGGCTTCCAAGACCCACGGGGAGTCCGCAGAATCTTACTTCAATTGTTCCGCCAAGCGTTATGCCTTCCGACTTCGCGTCTTCAATAACTTTGTCTGCTTCTTCTATAGGTTTTCCGCCTATAGAAAGTGTTTTTGCACAGCCTTTTATGTCAAACTCTTTTAATATACATTGAGCTATTGCGCCTACAGCTACTCTTGCCGCAGTTTCTCTTGCACTGGAGCGCTCAAGAATATTTCTCATATCATCCTGACAGTACTTAATTGCTCCTGCGAAGTCTGCGTGCCCGGGGCGTGCCAGATATATTTCTTTTTCTTTAACCCGCTCCGCGAACTCTTCACCAACAGACTCTATGCTCATTGGGATTTTCCAGTTTTCCCAGTCAAGATTTTTAATTTCTATGCAAATAGGTGAACCCAGAGTTTTTCCAAAACGAACACCGGACTTGAACTCTGCCGCGTCTGTTTCTATTTGCATTCTTCCGCCGCGCCCTTTGCCTTGCTGTCTGAGCGCGAGTTGGGAATTTATGAAATCAAAATCCAACTCATAACCGGCTCCTATGCCTTCTATAATTGCATTTAAGCATTTTCCATGAGATTCTCCGGATGTTAAAAATCTAATCAATCAGCCTCCGATACATATCCAGACCTATACGTAAATCCAGGGTACGTGTTCTTGTGCTATTAAAACCTCTACCCCTGTTTTTGCTATTATACCCTGTATGAGCGGTAAAACAGGAAGTTCACTCTCGAAGTGTCCTACATCCATGACTGCAAAACCGCGTACTTCAAGAGCTGCGTGGTACTTGACGTCTCCGGTTATAAATAAGTCGACGTCGTATTGTTCAATCTTTTTAATCATACTTCCGCCTGCGCCTGCCGATACCGCAATGTTTTTTACACTGTCTATACCGTTAGGGTTAATTATTTTAATTCTTTCGGCGCCAAGTGAAGTTTTAACCTTTTCAACAAGCTCATTAAGGCCTAACTCATCTTTCAGTTGAGCTATTTTAATATACTCATCAACGGTTATGAGGTTTTTGAAACCCAAGACCCCTGCGAGTGCGTCTGTTGTTGAGCCGTATGTTTTATCAAGATTGGTATGTGCGCTGTATACGCTGATATTATGTTTTATAGCCTGTACAAGTACCGTATCGTCGATTTTGCTTAAACGATGAAAAATCAGAGGGTGATGGGTTATGACAAGGTCGCAATCGTTTGTAACGGCTTGCTCTAAAACATCACGGGTAAGCGAAAGTGCCACCATAACTTTATTTGTGTAATCGTGGTGCAGGTTTATCTGCCATCCCGAGTTATCCCACTCTTCGGCCAGGTCTAAGGAAGCGTAGCTTTCAATTTTTTTAATAATTTCATCGGTTTTTATCATAAGACCTCCGGTCTTATGCCGCACTCACTCGCAAATCCGAGTGTCTGCACTCTACTTTGTCTCGTTCGTTTTATCATAAATCTGCTCCAATATCCTTCGCGCGATATTCATTTTTGAGTCTTTTTCAAGTTTTTTAACATTATGTGCCTTGTCTACAACCCACACTTCGGTCTCATCTGTTCCGAGTGCTGTTTTTGCTTCATTTGCGATTATGAAATCGCAACATTTTTTGTCTATTTTTATTTTGGCTGCATTAACGGCATTTTCTGTAGCAAGACAAAATCCGACTACTATTTGGTTGGATGTTTTTGTCTTACATACTCCTTCAAGTATATCAGGATTTTTGATTAACTCCAAGGTCATGCCCTGAAAACTATTTATTTTTTGATTGCTGTAATCTTTTACCCTGTAATCCGCAACTGCTGCTGCCATAATAAGGCTGTCTGCGCCGGGAAAACTTTGGTGTATTGCTTCAAGCATTTCTTGTGCAGTTTGAGCAACAGTAACTTTATATTTTTTCTCGGTGTCAAAAGTTGATATAAGCTCAACATCCGCACCCATAGCGTATGCCATATCCGCTATAGCTGTACCCATTTTGCCTGAGGAAGAGTTTGAAATATATCTTACCGGGTCTATTGCTTCTTTTGTACCGCCTGCCGTGACTATTATTTTTTTACCTTCTAATAATTTGTTATTATGCGGATTAAATCCTTCAATGACTGCTTCAAAGATGTTTTCTATTTTACAAAGTCTGCCTATACCTATTTCTCCGCAGGCCAGATATCCGATTTCAGGCTGCATAATGGTGCAGCCTTCATTTGTAAGTTTTTTAATATTTTCCTGCACAAAAGGATTTTTCCACATACCATTGTTCATTGCGGGGGCGAGAATAACAGGTTTTGATTCTCCGAAAAATGCGCAAAAAACAGAGGTTAAGAGGTTGTCGCATATTCCTGTGGCAAATTTTGAAAGTGTGTTGGCAGTCAATGGTGACACTATGAACATGTCTGCCCATTGAGCAAGTGAAATGTGCTCTGTGTCTGTAGCAGAAGTAAACTGTTCCATATATACCGCGTTTCTGGTTATAGCTTCAAGTGTTTTTTTAGTTACAAACTCAAGTGCATTGGACGTTAAAACGGCTTTTACTTGTGCACCGTCTTTTATAAGCATACGAATGAAGCCAATAACTTTATAAGCTGCTATGCCGCCGGTTATACCTACAAGTATTTTTTTACCGCGTAGTCTTACTTGGCTATCTTGGGTTTTCGCCCCCGGCATTTATTTTTTCCTCGATTTTTCGTAAATTTTCTGTAATTCGTCAATTGCTTTTTCAAGCTTATCATTTTCAATGATATATGCGAACTTGCTTTTTTGCGCAAGCTCATCTTTTGCTACGGCAAGTCTGCGCTGCACGACATCTTCATCATCAGTTTCACGGCTTCTCAGACGCCTTTCGAGCTCTTCGAGGCTTGGAGGAACTATAAAAACAGATATTGCATCTTTTACTTTGTCCATTACCTGAATTGCACCCTGGACTTCAATCTCAAGAATGACATCAAATCCTTCTTTGAGCATTTTCTCCACCTGCTTTTTGTGAGTGCCGTAGAAATTTGTCGAGTATTGAGCCCATTCTAAAAACTCGCCTTTGTCCATTTCTTCTTTGAACTCTGGACCGCTGACAAAAAAGTAGTCTACACCGTGAACCTCATCCTGTCGAGGTTTTCTTGTCGTAGAAGAGATAGATGCTTTGGCATTTTTATTTTTTGCCAAAAACTCTTTTAAAATTGTTCCTTTGCCTACACCTGATGGTCCGGCTACAATAAATAATTTACCCATAATTCGTATTATACAATAAACTTTAATAAAAAAACAGAGGAACTTTTGAGTTTTATAGTCCTCTGTTTTTTAGTTTGTCTTGATTTACTTTAAATCCCTAAAACTTCCCGTGAATTTATCATCATAGCTTGTGTGTAAGAATTTGTGTGCTTCATGCGAGCCCGGTTTTTTAAGAAGGTCACTGTAGAGCTTCTTAATTTCAGGATTTTCATAAGAGCTTCTTAAAGATAGCTCTTCGTCTTCTTTATACAGTCCTTCAGCCCGTTCTACAACTATTTCCTCGCAGCAGCTTCTTGGTTGTCCGCCGCCGCTTACGCAGCCTCCGGGACAAGCCATGACTTCCAGCATATGGAACTTGGCTGTTCCTTCTTTTATTTCTTTCAATGCTTTTTCGGCTTCGTGGATAGTTGAAAGTGCTCTTATTACAACAGGTGTACCCTTTATGTCCAGTTCAACTTCACGGCATCTGTTGTTAATACCGCGAAGACCCTTGATATTGATATCAGATAACGGTTCTCCGGTTGCAAATTCGTATGCTGAACGTACTGCAGCTTCAGCTACACCGCCTGAAGCACCGAAAATAGTTCCTGCGCCCGTGTATTCCTGATACGGCGCATCTGCTTTTATCGGCTCAAGTGCGTTGAAATCTATACCCGCTTCTTCTATCATCCTGCCGATTTCCTGTGTTGTCAAAACGAAGTCGGTGTCAGGAGTTCTGCCTTGGGTTAGCTGAATACGTCTTGCTTCAAGTTTTTTTGCGGTACAAGGCATTATGGCTACAACAACTATATCTTCTTTTTTATATCCCTCATGTTGTTTCGGAAGCATTTCTTTCAAAACGGGAGAGAGCATGGACATCGGAGAACGGCAGGATGACAAATGTTTTATCATCTCGGGGTGAGAGTTTTCTATATATCTTACCCACGCCGGACAGCATGATGTGAACATCGGAAGGTCACGATTTTCTTTAAGTCTTTCCAGGAATTCCGTTCCTTCTTCCATAATTGTCAAGTCTGCGGAGAAGTTAGTATCAAATACAAAGTCAAAACCTATTCTCTTAAGAGCCGCATAGACTTTTCCGATAGCATTTTCACCCGGCTCAAGTCCGAACATTTCGCCTATGGCAACGCGGACTGCAGGAGCAATTTGTGCTACGACTTTTTTATTTTTGCTGCCTATTTCTTTCCATACATTATCAATGTCTGATTTTATTGTTATGGCGCCCGTCGGGCAAACTGCCTGACATTGGCCGCAGAATATACACTCAACTTTAGAGAGGTCTTTACCTGCCGTAGGCTGAACAACCGTTTTGGAGCCGCGATTAGCAAAGCCCAATACAGTTCCTTCCCATTCATGGCAAGCTCTTACGCAAGCTCCGCAAAGAATACATTTATTCGGGTCGCGGACAAGGGCAGGGTTGGTTTTATCCAACGGAACAAACTCGGTCTTTTTAGGGTAGCGAATTTCTCTTACGTTGTATATTTCACTGTATTTTTGAAGGTCGCAGCTTCCAGAGCGCTCACACGTTGTGCATTCTCTGTCATGGTTTGCGAGTAAAAGTTCAAGAATTTGTTTTCTGATTGCAATGATTTTTGCACTGTGTGTTTGGATTTTTAGACCGGGTTCAGGCGGCATTGTGCAGCTTGCTTGAACTCCGCGGCCCTCTATGTCTACCACACACATTCTGCAGGCGCCAAACTGTGTTAAGTCAGGCCTGTAGCAAAAAGTAGGAACATCAAAACCGTTCTTTCTCATTACCTCTAATAAATTCGGCTCGTCTGTATAAGCTACTTCCTTACCATTTATAAATAATGTTTTGTCTGACATTTTATTTATCCTTTTCTTTCTTTTTTATTCTTGTGGATGGTGCCATCAGCCGCACCGGCTTCGCGTTATTTTTGAATTATAGCGTTGAACGGACAAGTTCCCAAACACGCACCGCACTTAATGCATTCTTCCTGATTGATTTCATAAGGCTGTTTAATTTCACCCTTAATGGCTCCCACAGGACAAATGCGTGCACATTTTGAGCATCCCTTACATTTTTCTTCGACGATTTCGATTTTCTTAAGGGCTGTACAAACATGCGCAGGACACCTTCCTTCAAGGATGTGGGCTTCGTACTCATCTCTGAAGTATTTAAGTGTTGAAAGTACGGGGTTTGGAGCAGTTTTGCCCAAGCCGCAAAGAGATGCATCTTTGACTATGTAAGCCAACTCTTCGAGTATATCAAGGTCTTTTGGTTCCGCTTTACCCTGAGTTATTTTTTCAAGTATAGCAAGCATATTCTTTGTGCCTTCACGGCATGGAACGCACTTACCGCAGGATTCGTTTTGAGTGAAGTTCATAAAGAACCTTGCAACTTCAACGATACAAGTATCTTCGTTCATCACGACAAGCCCGCCTGAGCCCACCATGGCCCCTGCCGCTATAAGGGCGTCGTATTCCATTGGGATGTCAAGTTGTTCTTCTGTCAGACAGCCGCCTGAGGGGCCGCCGATTTGAACCGCTTTGAATTTTTTGCCGCCGCGGATGCCGCCGCCAAGTTCAAATACTATCTCGCGAAGTGTTGTACCCATCGGGACTTCGATTAGACCCGTGTTGTTTACTTCTCCGGTTAAGGCAAAAGTTTTCGTACCTTTCGACTTGTCGCTTCCCAACGAGCTGAACCATTCTGCACCTTTTAGGATAATTGGCGGAACGTTTGCCAGAGTTTCGACGTTGTTTATCAATGTCGGTTTACCGAATAATCCTTTATTTGCAGGGAACGGAGGTTTTGGTCTCGGCATACCGCGCTCACCCTCTATTGAAGCAATGAGAGCAGTTTCTTCTCCGCAGACAAATGCTCCGGCACCTTCCTTGATATGTATTATAAAGCTAAAGTCAGTACCCATTATGTTTTTGCCCAAGAATCCCGCTTCTTCGGCTTGCTGTATAGCGACTTTCAGACGTTTAACCGCAAGAGGGTATTCCGCCCTTACGTAAATATAAGCTTCATCTGCACCAACTGCAAATCCTGCTATAGCCATACCTTCAAGAAGTTTATGGGGGTCGCCTTCCATAATTGAGCGGTCCATAAATGCTCCGGGGTCTCCTTCATCACCGTTACAAACAACGTATTTTTTATCTCCCTGAGCCATTTTTGTAAACATCCACTTGCGGCCCGTAGGGAAACCACCGCCTCCGCGGCCCCTTAAGCCTGAATTAGTGATTGTTTCGATAACTGCTTGAGGATTATTCTCCTCTAAAACTTTATTTAGGGCTTCATATCCCCTTAAAGAAAGTGTATCCTGCAAGTTTTCGGGGTCAACGTGACCGCAATTTGCAAGGCAAACACGGGTTTGGCGGTTGTAGAATGTTATATCTTCATTTTTGAACACATGCTTTTGTGTTTTGGGGTCAGTATATAGAAGTCTTTCAACCGGTTCACCGCCCATAATGTGGCTGCCTACAATCTCTTCCACGTCTTCCAGTTTTACTTTTACATAAGTAACATGCAGGTCAGGTATAACAACAAGCACGCCCTGTTCACAGAATCCATGACAGCCTGTAGGGACTGCTGTCATTTTTTCTTTTTCCCCAAGCGGTTTTGCATCCAGTCCGAGTTCTTTAAATTTTTCTATAATAGGAAGCGCACCGTTGGCAACACAACCTGTACCTGCGCATATAAAAACCCTTAATCCTTGCTTATCAATTTCTTGTTTAGCGTTTTCTTGGATTTCTTTAATATTAACAACCATTATACTTCCTCGCCTTCTGAATTAGGGACTTCATCGTTACTCCTTCTTCTTTCAAGAAGGCCGTTAACAATAACAAGAATCCCCTCGGGTGTCATTTGCGGATACACTTTTTCATTTATTACAACAACAGGTGCCAATCCGCATGCTCCAAGACAGCTCACAGTTTCTACGGTAAACAAACCATCAGGCGTTGTAAATACACCATCTTTTAACTTTAGTCTATCAGTTACCGCATTATAAACAGGCATCGAACCTCTTACGTGACAAGCTGTTCCGTCACATATTTTTATAATGTATTTGCCCTTAGGCTCCAAGCTGAACTGACTGTAGAAGGTTGCAACTCCGTAAACTGTTGCAGGTGATGCTGGGATTTTTGTCCCGATATAAGTCATAACTTCTTCCGGCAAGTATCTGCATTGTTCTTGCACTGCCTGTAAAATGGCAATGAGATTTGAGTTTTTGTACTGATACTTTTCAAGAATTGCGTCTATGCTTGAAAAATCACCATCAAAAGAGTTTGGTGATCTTTTTTCTGCTTTGGTACTCATTATATTCTTCTCTCCTAGATACTATTCCAATACAATATAATTATCGTACCTCAAGAAAAAAAATCAAGAAAAAAATCACAATTAAAGTAAGGAAAGGTCAGTGTAAAACGTTTACTTCAGGAAGTCAAAACAGCCGTTTAAATCAAGGCTTTCTGCGCTATTTGTGCGCCGCACCCAACCTTTTCCTTTCGGGCACAGTTCTATTTTCCAGTCAGGAATATTATCCGCCCCTATTCTGATGTCTTCAATGAAACTTGTAACTCCTCTTTCCGGTGTAAAACTTACCCTGTAGTCAGCTAATTTGCTCCCGTCGTCAAGAAATTTGACATTTTCCTGATATTGTGTGAATACTCCATTTTTTAATTCTATGTTTTTTTCTGCTTTTTTGCATATATTTTTACTGAATTTAACTCCTTTCATATATGAAACAGGTACATCTTTGTCGTAAGTTATATACCAATCGGCTTCGGTTAATTTCCCATGACCGAGTTTCAGATTTTTAAATACTTCAACAAGGTCGTTGTCTTTAAACTTTAAGTAAGAACCTATTTTTTTCTCCTTGCCATCACTTAAGTAGTATGCTCTTTTTGCATACGATGCAACGGAACCGTCTCTATTGTAAAAAATTTCCCTTGCATACTTTCTGGAATTACCGGGAAGTGTGTACAAACCGTCTGCAAAATATGTAATAAGCTTACTATTCTCTATTTTTACCGTTACACCATTTACAAAATCATCTATTCTTAAAAGTTTTCCTAATTTTGCAGCTTTTCTTGCCACTGTGCCGTCTGTAGTGTATTCTATCATCTCTATTGCATTATACTCGCCTCTTTTGAAAGTCCTACTGAGGCCATTTTCAATAACATCAGCATATTTATTTTTTTTGGCCTCCGCAAATATTTCTGAAACTTCATTTGACATGGAATATGCTCTCTTAAGACAGCCCAATGTTGCCCCTCGTGCTTCCGCAAGGTCTGCCTGCGTATTTTTCAAGGCAGTGTCCATGTTTGCAAGTAGTTCGCTTGCACGCTTGGAAACCTCTTGCGCAAGTTCATTTCGTTTTTTTCTTTGCACCAACAGGCAGCCTATAGCTATTGCAGCTATGGCAGATGCTGTTCCTATTCCTATAAGCATATGTTTTCGCTGAACACTTTTACTCATAACAGGAGGACGGTTAACGGGCATGCTTGAATTTATTCTTGTCTCTGGGGATAGTGACAACAAAAAGTCTGCCCTTTTAGCTATTTGCGGTGAGATGGTCGATGAATTCATACTCGTGTCTTTTTACTTCCTTTGCATAGTACAAAACCTCTGATGAAAAAAACTTGTCCCTAAATGCTAAACTTATTCAAAAAGCCCTTAAAGGGCTTTTGTTTTTTCTGGTAATATTCTTCGTGACTGAAACTAAACTTCTATGTATTCTTTCAGACGTTTGCTGCGGTTAGGATGCCTTAGTTTACGAAGGGCTTTCGCTTCAATTTGCCTGATGCGCTCACGTGTTACACCGAAAAGCTGACCCACTTCTTCAAGTGTTCTTTGACGGCCGTCATCCATACCAAAGCGAAGTCTTAAAACATCACGTTCGCGTGGAGAAAGGCTTCCCAAAACTTCCGCCAAGTCTTCCCTTAATAGTTCATGCGCCACTGTTTTTACCGGAGCGTCAGCATCTTTGTCTTCAATAAAATCACCGAGACGAGAGTCTTCCTCTTTGCCTATTGGTGTTTCAAGTGACAAAGGTTCTTGCGCCACTTTTATGATTTCTCTGAGTTTGTTTATAGAGATACCCATTTCTGTTGAAAGCTCTTCTTCGGTCGGTTTTCTTGCGAGTTCCTGAGCAAGCTTTCTTGTAATTTTTTTAAGCTTGTTAATTGTTTCAACCATATGCACAGGGATACGGATTGTTCTTGCCTGGTCTGCAATAGCTCGTGTAATTGCCTGTCTTATCCACCAGGTTGCATAAGTCGAGAATTTGTAACCGCGTTCATGGTCAAATTTTTCAGCTGCACGAATAAGACCCAAATTTCCTTCCTGAATAAGGTCAAGAAAAAGCATGCCGCGTCCTACATATTTTTTTGCAATACTTACAACAAGACGTAAGTTTGCCTGAACCAGTTTGCGTTTTGCTATAGCACCAAGGTTGCCCCCTGCTACGATTTTTCTTGCCAAATCAATTTCTTCGTCCGCTGTTAGGAGCTTTATGCGGCCAATTTCGCGCAAATACATTCTAACAGGGTCGTCAACAGAAATTCCCCTTGGGGCTGATATATCTTGCTCTGAGCCTTCTTCGGGCTTTGCGTCAAAATAAGTGTTTAAGCTACTCTCAATGCCTGTCATTCCATGCGAACGTATTATATTTGAGATATTATCTGTTTCAAGAGCCGACCCTTCTTCGTAGTCTTCTGCGCCGATAGCTTTATCGGCTACACCTACTACTGACTGGTCTGAACTTCTTTTTCTGCTCATTAAGCGCTCCATTCATTAATAAAATAATGCTTTTATCTTTGTCCAAATTTTTCAAAAATTTCTTGCGAAATTTTGAGCTCTGTCTCTTCATTCACATCGCTTATATCCGAATTTCTATACTTGCGGCGTATGGCATCTTTTGCTCTACGCTCTTCAAGGTTGTTAAGCCTCTGAAATATTTCTTCTACTGCTTGTATATAATTTTCGTAATTAAGATTTTCAAATTCATTTGATGAGTACAGTTGGTCTGTTATGTATTTATGAGTTTCACTATCCTGATAAAACTCCAAAAAAAGTTTTTTTGCTAGTTCATCAACATTATTTACCGCACAAACCAATTTGTCAATCGCGGCGAGCACTTTTGAAACCTGCTCATCTTTTGGTTTGTAACCTTCTATTGATTGTCTATAATACACTCTTTTTTCAGATGTGTCAGCAACAAATGCAAGTTTGACAAGGTTGGTTTCCATATTGGAGAAACGTTCACTCCATCCTGATTTTGCGGACTTCTGTTTCATTTTAATAACGGTATTTGACACTTCATAATTTGTTACAAGGTTTCTTTGAAGCAGATTTACTTGGTCTCTAAGTGCTTTTTCGTTCACGCTCATCTTTGAGGCCAGATTTGTGTAATATTCCGACAGTATAACAGGGTCCTTTATGCCGGTTAACAGCTGCGCTATATCATTGACAAGTTTACTCTTTTCTTGTGCGGATGCATTTTTAGGCGCGGAATTAAAAACTTGCTCCAGTTGGTAATCGAGCAAAAGAGGTGCGTTTTTAATTTGCTTTTTATATTCTTCTGCGCCGAATTCCTGTATGTATTCATCGGGATCCTTGCCGCCGAGTTGTGAAATAACCCGAATTTCACAAACGGAATTACCTATTGAGGAGCGGCCAATGTCGTATTGTTCAATATTTCCCAGATTTTCAAAAATGTTTTTGATGACTTCCGCACCGCTCTGTGTTGCTTTTTTGCCTGCATCATCAGAGTCAAAGGCCAGAAATATTTTTCTTGATTGAGTGTATCTTGAAATGAGTTTAATGTGTTGAGGCGTTAGTGCTGTACCGCACGATGCTACAGCATTTTTGACACCGTTTACCTGAGCAGATATTACGTCAAAGTAACCTTCCATAATAATTACGGAGTCTTCCTCTTTAATAGCGTCTTTAGCGTAGTTCATGCCGAACAGAATACTGCTTTTGTTGTATATGTTTGAGTCGGGGGAGTTGATGTACTTAGGGTTTTGTCCGTCCAGCATTGCACGTCCGCCAAAAGCTATGCAGTCTGAGTTTGTGTTCATAATTGGTATTATCAGCCTGTTTCTGAAACGGTCATAATACTCGCCGTTTTTTTCATAAACCACACCGGCTTTTAGCATTTGGTCATTTGTGTAGTTTTTACTTCTCAGGTAGTTTTTTAAATCTACAGAAGAGTTTGGCGCCAAGCCTAAGAAAAATTTTGCTATAGCGACTTCGTCCACACCTCTTTTTTCAAGATATTCAAGAGCTTTTTCGTTGTCGAGCAAGTTTTCATGGTAGAACTTCATTGTTTTATCGAGCATTTTTAGAAGTTCTTCTTTTTCGCGCTTGTGAAACTCTGTTTTTTCTTTGCTTTGTCCCTGTGGCAGCTCTATTCCCAAGGCTTGAGCCTGTTCTTCAATCATATCTCCAAAACTTTGGTTAGAGATTTTCATCAAGAAAGTAAAGACATCGCCGCCTTCTCCGCATCCGAAGCACTTAAATATTTGCTTGGACGGAGTTACCGTAAAAGAAGGGGTTTTTTCGTTATGGAAGGGGCAAAGTCCGCTGTAGATGTGTCCCGCTTTTTTGAGCACGACATGCTTTGATATAACATCAACTATATCAAGAGAGTTTTTAATCTGCTCAACTGCGCTCTGGAACGTTATTTCTGACATATTAATTCTTGGTGTGTTTTTAGGGCAAACTCGTCGCTCATACCTGCAACATAATCTATAGCCGGCTGTTCGCCGTAAAGTGCTTCATACCTTCTATACAAATCCATTACTATTGTTATTATTTCGCACTCACGTTCTCTTGTTTTAGCATTAAAATAAACATTTTTAAACATCCAATCCCTTAATTCGTTTAAAAAATTTACACAAAGCGGACTCATGCTTATTTCTTTTTGATTCCAACTGTTTTCGTAGATGTCAGCTATTACCCTTCTTATTCTTTCGTGTTTTTTTGTTCCGAAGTAGTCACTGAATTCTCTCGGTATATCGCTTATTCTGATTATCTTTGCACGAACGGCATCTTCGATGTCGTGGTTCAGATAAGCTATTCTGTCTGCTATTTTTACAATCTGTCCTTCGAGGGTGAAAGGTTTTACTTCTCCCGTGTGGTTTAAAATGCCGTCGATGGTTTCTGCGGTGAGATTTAACTTTTCTATATACCTGACTATTCTTACGCTATGAATGTTGTGTTTAAAGTTTCCCTTTGTGGCTTTCGCGAGAGCTTCTTCTCCGCTGTGGCCGAAAGGAGCGTGCCCCAAATCGTGCCCCATTGCTATGGCTTCCGTTAAATCTTCGTTCAGGTTCAATGTTCTTGCTATAGTTCTTGAGATTTGCTGCACTTCAAGAGTGTGTGTGAGGCGGGTTCTCAAGTGGTCATTTTGGGGTGCAAAAAATACCTGAGTTTTGCGCTTTAAGCGCCTGAAAGCTTTAGAGTGAAGAATTCTGTCTCTGTCTCTTTGAAACTCTGTTCTGAATTCACAAGAAGTTTCAGCTTCTTCTCTTCCTAAGCTTTTATATGATTTTGCCGCATATTTGCTCAAAGTTTTTTCTTTTTTCAGAAGCAGCTTTTTGATGTTATTCATGTCAGGCTTGAACATAACGACATTATAGCTTAAATATAGATAATTATATTTGTTTATCATTTTGAACAATTTGTAAAAAAAATAAGCCTTAAGTTCAAATTTGGTTGTAATTTCTCCTTGTTTCTTATATTGTTAATTATAGTTGTAAGGGATAATAACAAAAATGACGGAAGAGTCGGTGCTAAGTGGTGAAATAGCCCAACGTTTGGAACTTGCAGGGAATGATTTTGCGACATTTTTTGCCAAGTTAAGGAATGACTTCACCGGACCGGAACTCACAGAAATATACTCCGATTTACTTTTGGACATAAATAACGAAAAACTTGAAAAAGGGGCTAAATTTTTATCAATGTTAATTAAGGAAATAGACAAACTAGGAGATTTAAAGAACCTCGACGGGCTTATCGATTTTATTCTCGACCCTTCTCTTGTTGAAAACTATGGTGAAGGAGAGGCGGTCAACCTTAGGGTTCAGTGCATCAAGACAATTTCAGGGTTTAGAAACCCTAAAGCTGTTGAACCGCTCCTGTATTGCCTGAACAATAAGGGTGAACATTACAGATGCAGACTGGCCGCTGCGGAAGCCCTTGGTAAAATAGGTGATAAAGTGGCAGTCGATTCTCTTATAAACGTTGTAAGTGACGAGGAGGAAAAGTCTGTCTATGTCCGTGAGTCTGCGGCTGTTGCGCTTGGCTTGCTCGGGGACTCCCGTGCGGTTGACCCGTTTTTAGGCATATTGGAAGCAAAAAAGAGTTTTCTGGATAAGTTTACGTTTTTAAAAGAAAGAGTGCTTGAGGCATTGGGAAAGATTTCCTCATCAAACGATCAAAGAGTTTTAAACGTACTCAAAAATGCACTTGCAGACAGTTCGGCCCATATCAGAATGAACGCCATAGAGTCATTAATGAATTCAAATCCGCCTGAAGCAGTAGAGCTTATTTCGGATATGATATATGATGAAAACGAAGAAGTTGCACGTTCTGCTGTTATTGCTCTATACAATATCGAAGGCAGAGAACAGCTTGATATCATACTGGCGAATGACACCGCGCCGTATTACTGCAAAGAAGAAGCAAAGAATATTATAGATGAGTACGAAGATGAGTAGTGCGGTTGTTTTACTTTCAGGCGGTCTGGACTCCCTTGTCAGTCTTGGGGTTGCGGCTAAAGAAACGGATGTTAAGCTTGCATTGACATTTGACTATGGTCAAAAAGCTTTTGAGGAAGAATTTGAGGCAGCTTCCAGGATAGCCAAAAGTTATGGCATTGAACACAAGCGCATTAAGCTCGACTTTCTTTGTGAACTTTATTCTTCAAAAAAAGATAAGGACAATACAGTTTTTGAAAATGTTTGGGTTCCGAACAGAAACGGCCTTTTTATAAATGTGGCAGCCTCATTTTGCGATGCACGCGGCTACGACTATATAATTTTTGGTGCAAATGCCCGTGAAGCCGAGAGTTTTCCTGATAATTCAAAAGAGTTTGTTGAAAAAATTAATGCCTCACTTGAATTTTCGACCTTGAATAAAACAAAAGTGTATGCTCCGCTTGTGGATTTAACAAAAGTTGAGATTATTAATCTTGCCCTAAAGGAAGATATCAACCTTGCGGACTTGAAAAGTTGTTATGGTGCAAAAGGTCACTGCGGCAAGTGTACTTCTTGTACTCTTTTGAAAGAGGCAATACTGAAGAGCAATAATCCCAACCTTTCAAATTTATTTTTTTGTTAAAAATAAGACCCAAAGACTTGATTAAACTCTTTTTTTAAACGAGAATTTTGTTAAGAGGATATGAATAAATTATTTATTGAAAAAGCCATAAATTACTCAGGAGTTGAGCTTTCTCCACACTGGATTTATAAAAATTTTAATCTGGTGGGGGATGCTATTGTTACTTTTTGCGGTGAAGCTAGAGTTGAATTGACCGAAATGGTTGATATTGAGGATGTTATAAAAAATGAACCGATTTACAGCAAAAACATGCTTAATTTCATCATCGAGCATTTTGAAATCCCTCTACGCGAAATGGTTTTGAGACAGAGAATGCTTATGTGTATTATTAAAGAGTGTCTTGAAGAAAGAGGATTAAACATAAAACGCGAGGGCGACGATTTATTTTATGAAAACCGCAAGCTGAGCGTTTCTATTGCCACAAAGTCAATAACTTCCTGCCTTATTCACACCGGTATAAACATTTGTGCGGATGGCGCGCCTATAGAAGTTTCAAGTTTGGAGCAGATGAATATAAAGGATGTTAAAGAATTTGCAAATAATATTATGCAAAGGTATGCTGACGAAATGTCAGATGTGAGAACTGCGGTAGCAAAGGTGAGGGGAGTAAGTGTATGAGTATGAACTCTCCCGATTACCTTACTTATAAGAAAAGCAAGCAAAAACTGGACAAGGAAGAACGAAAGCGTTCAAGACTTAAGATAATGTTTTGGATTTTTGTTATTTCTTTTGCACTAAGTTTTGCTTTGTTTACTAACTTTGCCGCAAAATACACAACGAGGATGGATATAGAGTATGACAAAAGCGCAACAACTGCTCAAGGACAGTCTTACATAGGAAATGCTTTTGGAAATGACAGCCTCATAGGTGCTAGAGAGCCTGATGAGAGAAAACGCGTAATAGACAGCCGCCTCAAACTTATAGAACTTGAAGAGTCTGCCCCCTATGAGGCAAGAGTTAAAAATCAAGATCAAAATGCGGTTATAGACAAAGAACATTATGACCGTATAAAAACAAGCGAACGTGCGTTTAAAGATGACGAAAGACCTGCAACACATATCATAGAACAGGAAATTCCGACCCCGTCGAAAGAAAACACTTTTAATACGGCCCTTGTAACACCCGCGTTTTCTCCTGAGATAGCTCCGCAAACTTTTTCAAAAGTTCTTGCGGGAAGGTATAAAACTTTTGAAGATGCGAAAATCGCACAAACAAATATTAGAAATTCAGGCCAGGTCGGTACGCCTTTTATAAGGAAAATAGGCGATATATATACTCTGCAGGTTGGCTCTTACGCAAATCCCGAAATAGCTAAAAACATAGCGCAGAACTATGCTGACCTCGGATATGATGTTTGGATTTTACAACAATAGCCCATTGCTTGATTTTATTTATTTTTTAATTTAATATCTTAATAAGAAGGACTTGAAAGGATTACAATAATGTCAATTGAATGCGAAATATGCGGTAAAAAATCTATAAAAGCAGCGAAAATTTCTTTTTCACACAAACAACACGTTCACAGACAGCTGCCAAATCTTCAATCCGTTAAAGCTATTGTAAACGGTACTGTTAAAAGGATTAAAGTTTGCACGTCCTGCATTAGAGCAAATAAGTTTGTAAAAGCTGTTTAGTGCTCTAAGCGGATATAATAAGATTTAAAAAGCGTATACCAAATTAAAAGAATGCACCTTGGTGCATTCTTTTTTGTACGCCATAAAAGAAACATGCCGTTTGCGGTCAAAAGTAGTGATATATAAATTTAAAAAAGGCAATTTTTTGACGCATCAGGGTTTAATAAAGCTACAAGTAAGGAAGTATGGAACAAGATAAGTAATGGATATATCCTTCAAGGGCACAAGTAACGAAATAGTGTTTGATGATATTGCAACGATATTTAAACGTCGTGACGAAATGCGAGCCCGTGAAGAGGTCATGAGACGCCAAGAAGAAGCGTCTGTGAGACGGAGGTCTTCCGGGCAAGGCCGCGCAAAAGTAAGGACTCAACCCCGAAGAGATGAATTTACAAGAAGACAAGAAACAGGCCGCAGGGTTACACAGTCTCAAAGTGCAGTAATTCAGCGCGAAAGAAGTCAATACAGGTCTGATTCATCCTATGGTTATGACAGAGTACGCCAGGGAGAAAGACCGTCTGCAAGGAGAACCGAGGTTGAAAGACCTAACGCAAGAGTCCAAAAAAAGACCAGATATAAAGTTAAGCCCAGAGCGTATGTATTAGCTGCGGCTACACTTTTTACAATATTGAAACTTGCCTGGCCTGGCGCAAGCGCTCCCGCAAAAGAAGTTCAGGGAGCGTATTATCCCGCCTATGTTGAGAGCACTGAAAATACGTCACCATATGCATATTCAGACACATTTGAATTTGAAGCTTCTCCTCAAACTGAAGGCGAAAGACCGGATGAAGATACTTCACCCCAAATTTCGGAACATCAGACTAAAATGGTCGAAGCTGCCATTATGCAGGGAAGGGTCAATACCGCGTTAGAAAATCCCATTACAAGAGAAGTCTTCTATGATTTACAAAAGACCATAGACCGTGCAAGCAGTATTCTTGACGAACCTATTATGCCTCTTTTGGAAGAAATATGTGCAGAACATACAGACGGACTCGATCCGATAATTCCTTTGATAATAACTTTTATGGAATCAAGGGGCTTGCATTACGATGCGGTTGACGGCTTTATGGAAATGACTCCGATTGCGGTAGAAGATGTGAAGGAAAGATATCCCGAGTATAAGGACTTAAATCCTGAAAACCCTGAGCATAATTTAATCTTAGGCACAAAATTTATAGAGATGTGCTATAACCGTTATACGGACGGTTCAAACCGTGCTATGGCAATCAGATATAATAATTGTTTTGACGAGCAATATATAGAGGGTGTAAAACAGGTGACTAAAGAATGGTACGGGGACAGATTTGCCGAGTATTACAATGCCGTGTCTGAAAATCCCGAGCTTGCCGCTATGTTGATGGATGGACTATTATGCGCAATTGACGGGAAAGAAACGGTGGAGATTCGCTGAAACTAGCGAATAAACTTATATGTAAATTGTAAAAAATTGCCCATTAAGTTTTCGTTCCATACTTCCATATCTTTTCCGGCGTTAAGAACGGCAGGAGAGAAGTTCCAAACGTATTTTATGTTTGAGTCTTGCATAAAGTCAATTATACTCTGTGCGCAATTTCCCGGAACCGTGAGAATAACCATTTCAACATTCATTTTATCTGCCAACTCAGGCAGTTTTGAGATATGGAAAACCTCTTTTTGATTTATGGTGTTTCCTACTTTTAAGGGGTCGTTATCGAAGAGGGCTAAAACATTAAGACCGTAGTTTAAGAAGTTGTCATATTTAGCCAATGCCATACCAAGGTTTCCAGCACCTACAATAAAAGCATCTTTGGGTGTAGAGAAGCCGAGAGTTCTTTCAATGGCTACTTTAAGGTCGTTGACCATGTATCCTACTCTGCATTTGCCACTGTTGTTTAATGTTGAGATGTCTTTGCGTACTTGAGAGTCGTCAATTTTTAATAAATTGGCGATATAACTGCTCGTTATTGTCTCTTCTCCGTTTTTAATACACTCTTGAAGAATCGAATGATAGAGCGTTAAGCGGTAAACTACTTTGTCTGAAATCTTTTTATTCATAATGATTTATATTTATATGGCCGCACTGAAAAAGTGCGGCCATAATTTCTATATTTCTCCGTTATATGCTTTGATATAAATTTCTTTTAGCTGACTCATCAAAGGATAAGCAGGGTTAGCGCCCGTACATTGGTCATCGAATGCCAATTCTACAAGCTCGTCAAGTTTTGCGTAGAACTCATCTTCCGGTACACCCGCATCCCTTATAGAGAGAGGTATATCCAGTGTTTTTTTAAGTTCTGTTATTGAGTCGATTAAAAGATTAACTTTTTCATCATCGTTATTACCGCCCAGACCCAAGTTATCCGCAACCTGACCGTACTTTTCTTTTGCCTTGGGATATTTGTACTGCGGGAAGGTTCCTTGCTTTAGAGGGCAGTCATTGGCGTTAAACCTTATTACCTGATTTATAAGCAGGGCATTAGCTATGCCGTGAGGTATGTTAAACGCTGCACCTAGTTTGTGCGCCATAGAATGGCAAATACCAAGGAAGGAGTTAGCAAAGGCCATACCTGCAAGGGTTGAGGCATAGTGCATCTTTTCTCTTGCAAGCGGATCCGCATCTCCGTTTTGATATGAGCGCGGCAGGTATCTGAAGATTAGTTTTGTTGCTTCAAGCGCGGGGGAGTTTGTGAAGTTTGTGGCTAATGTGCTCACATAAGCCTCAAGCGCGTGAGTCAGGGCGTCAATACCCGATGCTGCACATAGTCCTTTTGGCATAGAATCAACAAAGTTGGGGTCGATAATTGCCATGTTTGGAGTTAGTGCATAGTCTGCTATGGGGTATTTAACGTGTGTTTTATCGTCCGTTATAACGGCAAACGGTGTTACTTCGGAGCCCGTACCTGATGTTGTCGGTATAGCAACCATCAATGCTTTTTGGCAGAGGTCGGGAATGTCGCAAATACGTTTTCTGATATCCATAAAGCGCATTGCTATGTCTTCAAATGAAGTGTCGGGTTGTTCGTACATTAACCACATAATTTTTGCTGCGTCTATAGGTGAACCGCCGCCAAATGCTATTATTACATCAGGTTTGTAAGCATTAATCATCGTCATTGCTTCATCAATAGTTGAAAGCGTCGGGTCGGGTTTAACGTCAAAGAATATTTGATAATCCACATCAATTTCTTCCAACACGTTGGTGACATTATAAACTGCGCCGGAGTCGAAGAGGAATCTGTCTGTTACGATAAATGCACGCTGTTTACCTTTTAGTTCTCGCAGCGCTAAATCGGTTGAACCGCGTTTAAAGTAAACTTTTGGAGGTATTCTGAACCAGAGCATATTTTCTCTCCTCTCTGCTATAGTTTTATAGTTCAATAAATGTTTTGGGCCTACGTTTTCACTTACTGCGTTATCGCCCCAAGAGCCGCAGCCGAGTGTTAGTGAGGGTTCAAGTTTAAAGTTGTATAGATCGCCTATTGCACCCTGTGACGCTGGACTGTTGATAAGAATCCTTCCCGTATGCAGTCTTTTACCGAAGGCATTAATTCTGTCTTGCTTTCTTTCATCAGTGTACAGAACAGATGTATGGCCCGGGCCGCCAAGTTCAATAAGCTGATAGGCCATTTCGGTACCTAATTCAAAACTTGGCGCGCTGTATAGTGCAAGAATGGGCGAGAGTTTTTCGTGGGCATACGGTTCATCATCGGAGATATCCGTTACTTCCCCCACAAGAACTTTTGTACACTCTGGAACTTCAAAGCCTGCCATTTGTGCAATTTTATGCGCAGTTTGTCCCACTATTCCTGAATTAAGGGAGCCGTCTTTAAACATAATTTTTCCGACTTTTTTCTTTTGGTCGTTGTCTAAAATATGTGCGCCGCGAAACTTAAGCTCTTCCTTGACTTTGTCGTATACAGACTCAACCACTACAAGGGATTGTTCTGAAGCGCAAATTACTCCGTTATCAAAAGTTTTTGACATAAGGACAGATGAGACCGCCATTTGAATATCGGCTGTTTCATCAATTAAAACCGGAGTATTACCGGGGCCAACGCCAAGGGCAGGTTTTCCTGATGAATACGCTGCTTTGACCATTCCAGGGCCGCCTGTTGCAAGTATCATATCAATTTTGGGGTGCCTCATAAGAAGATTTGAAAGTTCAACCGAAGGTTCGTCAATCCATCCTATAATGTCTTTTGGGGCACCTGCTTTTACGGCTGCCTCTAAAACAATTTTAGCCGCTTCGATGGTACATTTTTTTGCTCTGGGGTGGGGAGAGAAAATTATAGTATTTCTTGTTTTAATACATATCAATGCCTTGAATATGGCTGTTGATGTCGGGTTTGTGGTAGGAACAACGCCTGCCATAACGCCAATCGGGTCAGCTACTATTTTAATGCCGTTAACTTTATCTTCTTCAATGATACCGCAGGTTTTTGAGCATCTGTATTTATTGTAAATATACTCGGATGCGAAGTGGTTTTTTATAACCTTATCTTCTACAATTCCCATGCCGGTTTCTTCGGCTGCCATTTTAGCGAGCGGAATTCGAGCTTTGTTTGCAGCCAAGGATGCCGCGCGGAAGATTGCATCAATCCTTTCTTGCGAGTATGTCGCAAACTCGTTTTGAGCTTTTTTTACTCTGTCAATCAATTCTTCCAGATGTTTTGTTTCCGTTACTTTAGAATAGTTGTTTTCTTGCCCCATAGTATCTCTACCCTTTCGTGAATATTTTCACTATTAAATATAAACTATTGAGCAGAAAAAATCAAGTGTACCGGTTACAATTTTTAATAATAAGAAAGCGCTTTATGAGCCTTTCGCCCGGCTGTTGCTTAAAATAAACCTCTCTTTACGAATAAAGAGAGGCGAAAAGCAATCAGAAGAGTTGAGGATTTACAAAGTACAGTATGTCCTTAATCCTTTGTTAAAAAATCCCTATTAAAGGTAATTTTTTAATCTTTTTCTAGTCCTTTACGGTAAAATGCTTTCATTTAATAAGGTTTTATCTGCGATACCCTTAGAGTTTAAGCTCTTCAGGACTGTTTCCAACTTACGCATAAAATATTGCCCACATGTCTAATATACCAAAGGGGGTTGTTGGTTTATTTTATATCTATGCAAAAGATACTATTAAAAACATTGTCGTTGGAAGTTGCAAGAAGTATCAAGGAATATTTTCTTCAAACCGATATAAAAATTATAGCTGAAAGTTTAAATAAAGAACCGCTTATAGCTGATAATTTTGACTTCTGTATATTGGCAATAGATTTTGAAAATCAATCTGAACTTGAGAAGGCTAAAAAACTTATAGGTCTTAACAAGCATCTTAATTTTTGTGCATACGTTAATGATGGCACAAAAGACGGTATAATTAATGCCCACAGATTGGGATGTACGAAATTTATAAGCAAGTTAGAAGATCTTAAAGATATTGTTCCCCAGAAACAGGAAATATCTATACAGTATCAATCCCGTAACAATAAGCTTTACAGCGAGTTTGCGGGCTTAAAGGTACTTTTGGTTGACGATGTGGAGGTTAACCTTAAACTTTTGACGGAGATTTTAAAACCGTTTCACTTTGAGTTGTCCCAATACACGGACTCTTCTCTTGCGGCCGAAGCTATAGAGCAGATTAAGTTTGACCTGATTTTAACTGACGCTATAATGCCCAAAGTAAACGGGTTTGAGCTTGCTAAAATAGCTAAAAATTCTGAGTTGAACCAAAGCACGCCTTTGGCATTTATATCAGGATATTCTCAAGCAGAAAATAAAATTGAGAGCTACAATTTAGGCTCGGCAGCATTTATAGAAAAACCGTTAGAACCTGCTACCGTCAGAGCTCAAATATACAGTATAGTTAAAATCAATGCCTTGCAGACAGAAATCATAAAGGAAAAAGAAAACTTTATTGCCATGCTTACGCATGATTTAAAAACTCCTATACGTGCACAAATTTCTGCACTAAGCCTTCTGATTGAAGGAAAGTTCGGAGATATGCCATATGCTCAAAAAGAGTTAGCAAATGAGATTATGGCTTCAAACAAATTCATGCAAAATATGACAGACAACGTTTTGCTTAAATACAAGAGTGAAAACGGGCAGCTACAGATACAGAAGAGCAGACACAACATCAAAGATACGGTTGAAAGTACGGTAAGTAAACTAAAGTATATTGTTGCGCAGAGAAAACAAACTCTCAAGGTTTTTTATGAGTTGAGTGAAGATTACGCATTTTATGACGAGGTAGAAATAGAGCGTGTTTTGACAAACCTAATCGTTAACGCAGTTGAGTATAGTCCCGAAAATACCGAAATAAGAATAATGGTGCAAAATAGTGATAGCGGCGTTAGCGTTAGTGTCGAAGATGCAGGCTGCGGCGTTGAAGAACAAGAACTTGATTTGATGCTTGAAAAATATGTTTCAAAGGCAAAAGATTACAAGAAAATAGGAACCGGCCTCGGGCTTTACATATGCAAGAAAATTGTAAGCAGCCATGGAGGCAGCATTAAAGTCAAAAAGCTTCAGGGAATAGGTTCAAGATTTACGTTTACTATCGCCGGCGAAAAAAGCGGTTCGAGTGTCAGGGCTTAGTATATTTCAATTATTTTAGAAATTGATTTGGTGCACAGGTCTAATATTTCAATAAGTTGATTCCTTTCAAAGGCGCCGTCTTCTGCCGTAGTTTGAAATTCTACGATTTTACCGCTTTTTGTCATAACTACGTTTGCGTCAACCTGCGCAATAAAATCTTCTTCGTAGTTTAAATCTACAACAACCTCTCCGTTCACTATGCCTGCGGAAACCGCTGCTATGGGTTCAATTATCGGACTGGTTTCAAGCTCATTGTTTTCAAGAAGTTTTTGAACCAAGTCACACAGCGCGACGTAAGCTCCGCAAATAGATGCTACGCGTGTGCCCCCGTCTGCCTGAAGTACATCGGCGTCAATTAGAATTGTTCTGTCTCCGAGTTTTTCCAAATCAAGACAAGTTCTGAGACTCCGTCCTATAAGCCTTTGAATCTCTTGTGTTCTGCCTGATACTTTTGTTCTTTCTCTCTGGCAGCGAGTGGTTGTAGAGCCGGGCAAAAGAGAGTATTCGGCCGTGAGCCACCCACCCACCTCGTCTTTGGGCATCCAACGCGGTTTAGCATTTTCACAAGACGCACAAACTAAGACTTTTGTGTCGCCAAATTCAACCAAAACCGAACCCGGTGTATGTTTAGTGTAATTACTTGTAAATTTAATCTCCCTAAGTTCGTCTTTGCGTCGTCCGTCACATCTCATTTTTAATCCCACCTTTCGCTGAAACGACGCAAACAGAACTATGTCGTCCGTCACATCTCATTTTTAATCCCACCTTTCGCTGAAACGACGCAAACAGAACTATGTCGTTTGCATATTTTCGTTCTCTATACCGTCCTTGCTGCCTAGTTCTCCGAGTTCATTCAGCATCAGGCCGTATATTATGCTGTCTACGATAGCTCCATAAGAAGCCTCTATAATGTTTGTATTAACTCCGACAGTGTCCCACTTATTTATGCCGTCCGTACTTTCAATATTTACACGAACGGTTGCGGCCGTACCGTCCAGCGAGTCCAATATCCTTACTTTGAAGTCGTTAAGTTTGAATCTGGTTATTTGGGGATAATGGTCTACAAGGGCTTTCCTGAGGGCAATATCCAGTGCGTTAACCGGACCGTCCCCTTCTGCTACGGTGTGAATAATTTTGTCTTTGATTTTTATTTTAACCGAAGCTTCCGTTATGGTCAGCACGTCGCATGTGGTATCTCCGATAACCCTAAAGCCCAAAAGTTCAAAGAAACAGGGCAGTTTTTCCAATGTTTCAAGGGTTAAAATTTCAAAGGAAGCGTCTGCGCCTTCAAAAGCAAACCCTTGCCACTCAAGCGTTTTTATTCTTTCAATTATTTTTCTCACCTGTTCGTCGGTAACGTCTCGGACAAAGCGAAGATTTTCGGTTTTTTCTTTGATGGATGCATTTCCTGCCTGGTCGGAAATTAGAAACCTTCTTACATTACCCACACTTTCGGGTTCCATATGCTCGTAAGTTTGGGAATTTTTTCTTACGCCGCTGGCATGTACCCCTGCTTTATGGGCAAAAGCGCTCCTACCGACAAAGGGTGTAGAAGACCTTAAGGATATATTTGCGATTTCGGCTATTTGTCTGGCAGTTTCGGTAAGTTTTAATATATTTTCACCGATTACCTCATACCCTTTTTTTATTTGAAGATTGGGGATGACTGAACAAAGGTTAGCATTACCCGTGCGCTCACCGTATCCGTTAATTGTTCCCTGTACCTGACAAGCGCCTGCGTCAATTCCTGCCAATGAGTTTGCAACGGCCAGGTCGGAGTCGTTGTGCGGATGTATGCCTACTTTTGCATCTTCGCCCAATGTTTCTATAACGGTTTTTGTGATTCTGTAAATGTCATTATTTATAAAACCGCCGTTGGTGTCACAGAGAATAATTCTTGCAGCGCCTGCATTTTTGGCGGTTTTTACAACTTCGAGCGCATAAGACGGGTTGTGCTTATAGCCGTCAAAAAAATGTTCGGCATCGAAAAATACTTCCCTGCCGTGCTCTTTAAGGTATTTTATACTGCCGTCAATCATTGCAAGGTTTTCATCAAGAGTGGTGCAAAGCGCTTCCGTTACATGAAAATCCCAACTCTTGCCGAATATTGTGACAATTTCTGTTTCTGCCCCGAGAAGCATGTTTAAAACTTTGTCATCGCACTCTTTTGAATTGGGTTTTCGTGTGCAGCCGAAAGCGGCAATTTTTGCGTTTTTAAGATTTAGATTTTTGATTTCCTTGAAAACTTCAGCGTCAGTCGGATTTGCTCCGGGCCAACCCGCTTCTACGAAGTGTATGCCAAGAGAGTCCAGTTTCTTTATGATTTTTAATTTGTCTGAAACTGAAAAATTTATACCTTCGCTTTGAGCGCCATCACGGAGGCTTGTGTCATAAATTTCGATTTTACGCTGCATTGTTGCCAATCAGACTCCTCTAAGGGGCTTGGATTTAGTTCTTATCCCTGTTAATAATCTTATTGTCTTTAATCCAGCTGAACATGGAACGAAGTTTACTGCCCACTTTTTCAATTAAGTGTTCTTCGTTTTCTTTTCTCATTCTGTTAAAGTTAGGACATCCGTCTTCCATTTCGCTTAAAAACTCATTAGCAAACGTTCCGTCTTGGATTTCTTTAAGAATCTTTTTCATTTCAGCTTTTGTTTGGTCTGTGATAAGTCTTGAGCCTCTTGAGAGGTCACCGTACTCGGCTGTATTTGAAATTGAATATCTCATATCACCCAAACCGCCTTCATACATAAGGTCAACAATAAGTTTGAGCTCATGAAGGCATTCAAAGTATGCCATATAAGGCGAGTAACCTGCTTCAACAAGAGTTTCGAAACCTGCTTTCACGAGAGCCGAAGCGCCACCGCAAAGTACTGCCTGCTCTCCGAAAAGGTCGGTCTCTGTCTCTTCCCTGAATGTTGTTTCGATAATTCCCGAACGGCCGCCGCCAATGCAAGACGCGAAAGCAAGAGCAACTTCTTTAGAGTCGCCTGAAGGGTCTTTGTCAACTGCTATAAGGCAAGGAACACCCTTGTCTCTTTGGTATTCGCTTCTTACTGTATGTCCAGGGCCTTTTGGCGCAACCATTATAACGTTAACGCCTTCGGGCGGAACGATTTTTCCATAGTGGATGTTGAAACCGTGTGAAAACATTAAATATTTACCGGGTGTTAAATATGGTTTAATATCGGACTCATATACTTTAGCCTGGATTTCATCAGGTATCAGAATATGGATAACATCAGCCCATTGAACGGCTTCAGGAATGCTCATCACAGTCAAGCCTTCCGCCTCTGCCTTTTTGGCGCTCGGACCATTCGGTCTTACGCCAATAACAACATTTCCGCCTGAATTTTTGAAGTTGTTTGACTGTCCGTAACCCTGTGAACCGTAGCCGATTACAGCCACTTTTTTATTCAGAATTTTGCTTTTGTCGATATCTTTGTCTAAATAAATTTTCAAATCTTGCGCTGTACTCATAATGTTAATACTCCTTATCTTCTGCCTGATACTTTAAATACTAGCACAAATTGCTCAAAATGAGAAAAGCTAATGTTAAATTTTGTAATATAAAATGAAACCCAAAAGGCAATTTTTCCGGACAATATTTTTTTATTATTACATAGGAAGTGTTACGATAGGTTAGATTAGTATATGAGTTTTAAAAGTTTTTTTGCAACTTTATTTAACGGATTAGGCGAACTGGAAAACCAAATTAAAGGTTCAAGATTTTCTCAAAGAGAAATGAATGATATCTTAGCCAATGCAAAAAAAGAAAATATTATGTTTTTGCAAGAACTCTCCAAGATAAATAAACTAAGTGCTTTTGAAATAGGATACTTACTGAGTTCTGCAAGATTAAGCGCGGACAAAATTCAAACAATTAAAAAGGCAGTAGAAATGTTTAATGAGAAAGAATTTAAAGCCCATGGCCAAACTCTTTCCGACTTTATTTTCAGGGTTTCTGCGAATCTCGAGTCTTTAAATGCTTCAAATTTAGAGCTTTTTAAAGAGCTTGTTCAGTGCAGAAACGACATTTATGATTTTTCGACGATTTTAAAGAACCCTGCGAGGGCGGTGAAGCTGCAGAAAAAAGAACCGGCTTTTGCGTTTGAAAAAGTATTATTATAAGACAGATGACCCCGAATTAAGATTAAGGTTAAGTTGAGTTATAAAGGAGAAAAAGGTTATGACAGTTGGAATTACACCGACACAAACAGCAAAAGCTTATGAGTATATGCACAGATGGCAACAAGGGGGGCTGGTGAATCTTGCAGGTATGGACGCGGGGCGCTTTAATAGTTTGTTTGAAAAAGCCGTTAAGTTGACCTCTAAAGAAGCAGTGTCTGATATAATATACGCTCAACCGCAAGCTGCGGCAACTTCAACTGCATTAGCAATAAGACCTACAACAGAACTTGCCGCTATAAATGCTGCACCGGAAGCAAAAGGCATTCTTGGCACAATCAAGGAAACTGCCACAAAAGCTAAAGATACACTTATTAAATATGGTAAAAAAGGTATAGAGCTTGCAAGAAAACATCCTGTAGCAGCAGGGGCTGTAGCGGCAGGTGTTCTGCTGTTGGGCGGAAAAATTGTGTACGATAAAGTAAAAGAAAAAAATGCGGAACAAACTGCGGCGCAAACTACAACACAGGCTTATGTACCCGTTTCATATGCAGCATAATTACAAATAAATATATAATAACATTCGCCCCGACAAGGGGCGATTTTTTCTGTGCAGTGTGTTATAATAAATCAACAGAAGAGAGTTTGAGGCTTTTGTAAAGTTTTTTTAAAAAACTAGCAATTATTTTATTTCAGGTGTTTTGTATAAGTGCCTAAGTAAAGTTAATAAAAGGAGAAGGTATAACATGAACGTTGAATCAGTTAAAGGCGGTCTAAACGCAGCAGCGGCAACGGTAGGCGAAAAAGCTAAGTCTGCTAAAGGCGTTATAGCAGAAAAAGCATCAGTTGTTGCAGGTAAAGTTAAGGAACTTCCTAAGGATGTTGTTGAGCTTGGCAGCAAAGGTTTAGAATTTGTAAAAAATAATCCTAAAAAAGTTGGCCTGGGCGCAGCAATAGTTGCAGCAGTTGCAGGTACGGTTATCGCAATTGTTTCTCAAGTTCAAAAAGCAAATGCCCAAGAAGAAAAAGCTGCTCTTAACGCTCTGGCTTAGTCTTCAATAAAGATATAAAACGCTCTGTTTTAATAATACAGGGCGTTTTTTTAATTCCTGCTTGACGAGAAAATTTGTTATTGTTAGGATTTTAAATAATTAAAACCACATCGGGATGTAGCGCAGCTCTGAGCAAGCATACTGCTTGCGATTTCAAATAAAGTACCTCGAGTACGCTGCCAAGCCGATTGAAAATTGAATAATATAGTGTCGGGATGTAGCGCAGCTCTGAG